>Ga0079226_10000185_pt1 | contig 40649 bp, 39 predicted proteins | sample Poulit2014_FD_76345 | JGI IMG/M metagenome (GOLD analysis project Ga0079226, IMG submission 76345) | Agricultural soil microbial communities from Georgia to study Nitrogen management - Poultry litter 2014 | ecosystem: Environmental > Terrestrial > Soil > Agricultural land | place: USA: Georgia...
ATTTCAGAATTTGCAGAAATAAACTCTGACCAATCTGAAACTGCATTTTCTGCCTCAGAAGATAAAGTTACTTTTTGATGATTTTCCAAATTGATTTTTTTAGAAAAAGCAGCTTTGTTTTCTTCAAAATAAGAAGTTGTTTTTTCTGTTTTTGTTTCAGTATCCCCACAGCTGAAGAGCAATGCAGTTAAAAACAGAAAAAATAAAACTTTAGAAAATGTTCTTAAGTATGGCATAAAAAAGTTTAAAGACGAAAGTTAAGCTAATTAAATGGGAATTAATACTTATCTATTTAATCAATTATCATTATTTTGGGACCGAAAAATAAATAAAATAAAAATAATGCCAAAAAAAATATTAATCATAGGTGCTTGTGGGCAAATAGGAACAGAATTAACGCTGGCTTTACGTGAAAAATACGGAAATGAAAATATTATTGCCAGTGATATAAGAGAAGGAAAAGAAGATTTAATGTCAACTGGACCTTTTGAAATCATAGATGCACAAGATTTTTCTGCAGTAGAAAATATCATCGATAAATATAAAGTAGAAGAAGTTTATTTATTGGCGGCAATGTTGAGTGCAACTGCTGAGAAAAATCCTATGAAAGCTTGGGGACTGAATATGGATTCTCTTTTTAATGTTTTAAATTTAGCAAAAGACAAAAAGATTTCTAAAGTTTATTGGCCTTCAAGTATTGCTGCTTTTGGACCCAATACACCTCAAGAAAATACACCTCAAGAAACTTTGATGGATCCCAATACTGTTTATGGAATCAGTAAATTAACAGGAGAGCGTTGGTGCGAATATTATCATCAAAAATATGGTGTAGATGTAAGAAGTATCAGATATCCAGGATTGATCAGTTATAAAACTCCACCTGGAGGCGGAACCACAGATTATGCTATTGAAATATTTCATGAAGCTTTAAAAAACAAAAAATACACTTGTTTTTTAAGTGAAAACACGGGTTTACCTATGATGTATATGGAAGATGCAATCAGAGCAACTATAGCTTTGATGGAAGCTCCAGCAGAAAATATAAAAATCCGTTCTTCTTATAATTTAGCAGGCGTGAGTTTTACGCCAAAAGAATTAGCTGAGATAATTAAAGCAGAAATTCCTGAGTTTAAAATTGATTATGCACCAGATTTTCGTCAAGAAATTGCAGATAGTTGGCCAGCAAGTATAGACGATAAAAAAGCACAAGAAGATTGGGGATGGAAACTAAAATATGATTTAAAAGATATTGCAAAAATAATGCTCAAAGGAATTGCAGAGCAGCAGTAAAGAAATATCTAACTTAAAATAAACACACGATAAAATTAAATTCAAGTAATTTTATCGTGTTTTTTTATTTTAAAACTTGTTGAAATAAACTGTTTTCCTGTTGGTAAATTCTTTGATGCCATCTTCAGAAAGTTCTCTTCCATATCCAGATTTTTTAGTTCCTCCAAACGGAAGTCTGGGATCAGATTTTACCAATTCATTTATAAAAACAGCTCCATCTTGAAAATGAGGAATCATAGCTTCAGCTCTGTCAAAATCTTCTGTAAAAATAGAAACTCCAAGACCATATTCAGAAAGATTTACCAAATCGATGACTTCTAAATCAGTTTTAAAAGAAGAAGCTGCCATCAACGGACCAAAAGTTTCTTCTGTGAAAACCGGCATTTTTTTGTGGACATCTATTAAAATTGTAGGTTCAAAATAAGCTTTATCTCTATTTCCGCCTAAAATAATTTTCGCTCCTTTTTTTACAGATTTTTGCAGCTGTTTTTCTAAATCTTCTGCTAAATCTTCACGCGCCATCACTCCGATAAAAGTTTCTTCATGCATAGGATTTCCAACAGGTAATTCTCTGACTTCCATTAAGAATTTTTCTATGAATTCATTATAAATAGATTCATGAATAAGCAAGCGTTTTCCTGCAATACAGCTTTGTCCTGTGTTTTGATATCTTGCTTGCACACAAGTTTGAACAGTTTTTTCTATATCTGCATCTTCAAAAACAACTAAAGCATTGCTTCCGCCGAGTTCTAAAACTGTTTTTTTGATAGCTTTTCCAGCAATGGAAGCAACAGCACTTCCTGCTTTTTCACTTCCAGTTAAAGTAACTGCTTTCAAGTGTTTATGCTTGATAATTCTTTCTACTTTTTTACTTGAAACACATAAGTTTTGAAAACAACCGGGTGGAAAATCAGCTTCAAGAAAAGCTTCTTCAATCAATTTTGCACAACCTTGCACATTATGTGCGTGTTTTAAAACGCCAACATTTCCAGCCATCATTGCAGGAGCAGCAAATCTGAAAACTTGCCAAAAAGGATAATTCCAAGGCATAACTGCTAAAATTACACCTAAGGGTTCATAAGAAACATAAGACTTATAAGCTTCTGTTTGAATTATTTTTTTGCTTAATAAATCTTCTGCATTCTCTTTGTAATATTCACAAACCCAAATACATTTTTCAATTTCTGCAACAGCTTGACTGATGGGTTTTCCCATTTCAGAAGTTATGGTTTTCGCATATTTATTTTTGTTTTTTTCTAAAATTGTGGCAAGATTTCCAAGCAATTCTTTTCTGCGTTCAAAACTGCTTAATTTCCAGTTTTCAAAAGTTTTATTTGCTAATTTTAATTTCTTGTTGATTTTTGATTTGGAGAGTTCTTTATATTCTGCAATTTTTTCTCCAGTATAAGGATTTATAGAAGTAAGCATAGCTTTATGTTTTAACAAGTAAAAGTAAGATTATTTCAATAGATAATAAGAAAACTTAAGAAAGCTTTTACGAAATTTCATGTAAGGAATTAATCTGAAAAATCAATAAAATGAGGTCTGTATTGCATCACCCTAAAATCAATAGTGGTGAAATCAGGATTTTCTTGTTTTAATTTTTTATAGAGTTTCATGCTGCCTACAGCTCTATTTGCTGCACCAGAAGGAGCGGTTAAAGAAATGGTTTTTATAATTCTATCATCAAGTGAAAACTCATGAATCCTTGGTGTTGAATCATTAATGCGTTTTAATTTTATATCGCTATTTTCTTTTAAGTGTTTCCTGAAAAAATATTCTGGTCCGTTTTTACTGTTTCCGCCGGTGAATAATATCGTATTGATGCTGGAATGATTTTTTAAAACTTGCAATAAATTTCTCAATTCATAAAATTTAATTCCAATATCAGAAGCATCTAATTTTTCGCGATAAGCACATTTTACCATATCACAAATTCCAATTCCTTGTTGGGTTAGGAAATTTCTTCTTTGTAAAATAGCTTTTTCATTGGTTTTAAATAAAAAATCAGCTTGAAAAATTTCGTTTAAAATCACCCAAAGTTGTCCGTCTTTACTGCCGTAATTAAAATCTACATCTCCAGGTTTTAATTCCTTAGAAGAAAAACGCGGAGGAGGCAAAGTGCCCACAATAAGTTTTGTGGCACCTGCCGGAATAAAAGGAGGATAAGGATGAATGTGTTTATATAGTTTTTTCTTTTTTAGCAAAATTTATCTTTTCTTTTAATAAGAAAAATATAAGTAAAATTTCTTTTACGCTAAGCAGATTTAAGAAATTATTTATTGGACCTGGGATTTTACAGAATTGATGGAAAATCAAGGTTTAGTTTAGATAATATTCTTAATATAAAAGATTTTTATGTCTTATTCTTAAATAAAAAGTTACATAGGAAAAAGTGTTTTATTAATTTTTAAATACAGCATTATATACCTTGTTTATAAGAAAAACATTATTCTTATCGTCAAATTCTGAAGCTGGAGTTAGCCATCCAATTTCTTTTTTGAGAGCTTTCTCAAAATCTTTATTATTAACCTGTTTTTTCACTTCTTTTTTAGATAATTCTAAAATTTCACTTTCTAATGTTTTGCTAAAATAATAGTCTATTCTTTCTGAATTTTGAGATTTATAGGAGGTTAAAGGAAACCATCCAGAAAAACCTGATCCTTCAACATTTAATGGAGCCCAAGTAGTATTTGCTTGCGAATGATCTTTTTGAAAGGTAATAGTGTATATTATTAAACCTGAAGTATCCTCTACTTTTAATATTTTGTCATTAAATATCCTATATAAAGAGTTTTCATAACTAATACCCCAAGCATTTTTTAAAGTAGTATCTATAAGCTTATTATTGTTTACAGAAGATAAAGAATCATTTATGACAGTGTAATTATTATTGGTATAGTCTTGAAAAGAATTATATATTTTAAATTCTTTATTATCAATAGCTTGTCCATATCCAAAATATGAACAAGCTGTTAAAATAAATATAATGAAATATTTCATAATATTAGATTTGAAAATTTTATTATTGAAACTTTGTAGCAGCTGCTGAAGCACCTCCACCTACAACTGAGATTCCAGCAATAGCTGCTGCAGGTGAAAATATTAGTCCTAAAGCACCACCAATTGCACCACCTACTACATCAGAGGCTACTGTTAAAAGTACTTTTTTTAACCATTTACCAAGTCTTAATTCTGACAGAACATCTTTATTCTTATCAAAAATAAAATGCCAAGGATTTTCTTTGTCATTGAATGCATTCAACCAATAATTTTTACTCGAAATAGCAATATTTGCTCCAGCAATACATAGAATTTCAGTTTCTTTTGACAGACTCGAATTGTTTTGAATATTTTTGATATATTCATTAATTTCATCATCAAATCTTTCTAAATCTTCTCTTTCAAGAATAATTGAATTTAATTTATGCAATTCATTTCTAGTTTCTTCATTGATTTTTTTGTCGTGATAAAGAATTTCAATTATTTCTGATGAGTTTGCATCTCTTTCAAGTTTTTCATAATATGGTTTTACCTCTTCATATTTTGGTACATCAAATGATTCTGTTCCTGGATTTAAGACCGAATTTAAAGCTTTGACTCCTTCATTATATCCTTCTTCCAGAGAAAATTGTGGGAAAGATACTAATTTTGTAATCCTACATAGTGTAATATTATGAACATATGCAGGTAATATAAATTATTGGATAAATCTAACATAATTCTTTTAATTTTATGATTAAACATTTTTTATATCATCGTAGCTACTTAATGATATCCAAAATTACTTTTTATCTGTCTTTCTGTCAATAGTTAAAATAACCAGATTTTAAATTAAATGAATCAAAATCAATTGTTTTTAATGTGAATGGTATAAGTTGAGTAATATTGTAGTTATAGCCTTCCCATTTTTCAGGCATGTCAAAAATATAATCTTTCTACATTGAAGAAATATTTTTTAATGATTAAATACGAATTAAACTTTAAGACTGAAAATAATCATTGACCTAATATTTTTTCTATTCTGGATTTCATCATTTGGTATTGAATGAAAAAATAAAAAAACCAAGCATAATAAAATAAACTGGCGACAATCCAATAAGTAGTAAAATTAAGATAAGTAAAAGGTTTAAGCCCCTCCATAATAAACCAACTAAGAACAAATATTGATGAATTTAATTTCAGATTCTTTCTTAGGGTCGTATTAAACTTGCCTGATGCATAATTCCATTTTACAGTGGCATTGGAAATTTCGTATTTCTCATTTTCTTTTTTCTTTACGATGACTACTAATAATTTTCTATCAATGAAAATCTTTAGAGAACTCTCATTCTCTACCATAAAGTCGTAATCAAATTTATGCAAGTATTCTATAAGTTTTTCCATTTTTTATTTATAATAAGTATAGCATCCCGGGCAAAACGGGATGCTATTAAATAATTTATTATTATATACAACCACCTCCTGCGGTTTGGTTTTGCATATCGCGAACTAAGGCTGACACTCCTGCAGAAGCGGCTGTGCCTATAAAAGGACCGAGAAAGCCAAGCGATGCAGCAGAACCGGCAAGACCAGCAACTAAACCTCCTGCAGCATCTGCAATTGCTGCTTGATGTACAGAATTACATCCGGTTGTGGTATAATTATCATAGGGATCATAATTATTCCAAAAATAATCCGAACTTACTAATATAGATTGAAAAATATTGAGAAGTTCTTTTTCTTCTTTAGTTGGTTTGTTTTCTCTCTTGTAACTTTCAACTTTTTGAAGTGTTCTTTCAGCAGATTCATTTGAATCTACTATATCAAAAAGGATAAAGTTTTTGAAAGTAGTAGAAACTATACCATTTTGTATCTGAATATCTAACACTTTATTAATTGTTTCTCTATAATTAAACTTTTCACCATTTTGACCTAAAAGCAAAGCAATTCCATCTACTACTTGAGTTGAATCTACCTCTTTAGTTAAATTTGGTAGCATTTCTGATCCTATGTGATATATTCTTGACATTAATTTGTTATAATCTGTCAAATCTTCTTCCGTGCCATAAATATCGTAATATTCTAATAATATCATATTATGCATTTCTCCCATATCAAAGGAAGAATTTGATGTAGTCATATTTTTTGACGCAGATATATTTTCTTCAAATACATTTAATCCATCTGAAATAGAATCAGTTTGTGAACAAGAAGTAAAGAAGAAAACACTGAATATCATTAATATTAGTAAATTCAAAAACTTATTTTTCATTTTAAATAATTTAAAAAAATACCTACTTCAATTTAAAGCCTTATTCGGCATGTTCCGACTGTTGACAAAAACAATCTTAACCTCTCTTTTTAATTTTTCATATTTCTCAGTGTGAATTCTATTGTATCCACTGAAAAGCTGTCCAGTTTAAAAAAAAATATTAAAATTATTTTTTGTCAATTAATTGGAAACAAAATTAGATGGCTCTTTTCTTTTAGTCAATAATTAAATTAACTATTTTTCAATTGAATGGTATTCAAATCAATGATATTTTGTTGAATACAATATAAAATAGCAGTCATCATACTGTCAAAATGATATTTTTGTTGGATATTTTGCTTATGGGTATTTACTGTTCTTGTGCTTATAAATAATGTGTCCGCAATTTCTTTGGCTTTCAGTCCTTTGGCAGTTAATAGAATGACTTCAAGTTCTCTTTTTGTAAAAATGATTTCTTCTTGAGAGCTTGGTTGTGAAGGCGTATTTTTTAAGATTTCTTGAAAAACTTTGGTCAGGCTTTTTTCAAAATAAAACCCATCACTTTCTAATTTCCATATTGCTTCCTCCAATTCTTTGGGAGGTGTGTTTTTTGTAAAATAACCCTGCACGCCCATATTCACTATTTTTTTAATGATATCGGTTTCATTCATCAGCGTAAGAACTAAAGTTTTTATTTTCGGATAAAGCTCTTTTATTTTCAAGGAAGTTTCAAAACCATCCATTTCTGGCATTTGTAAATCAAGGAGTAATATATCTACGGGGGTGTTTTGTAATTTTTCCAACAATTCTATACCGTTGGAAGCTTCTATAACCACCTGCATATTCTTAAAACTGTTTACTAAAAGTCCTAAACTTTTCCTGAATAAAGTATGATCATCTGTGATGGCTATTCGTAACATAACTTTAATATTTTAAAAATATTTGTATTTTATTTCCTTTTTCAATAGGCGTTTGAATCAACTTTGCATTTATAAACTTTATACGTGAAGTGATATTTTTCAACCCCATTCCATAAGGTTCTTTTACGCTTTTATAAAAGTCAAAAGGAATTCCGCTATCGCTTATCTCAAAAATATACATTTTATTTTGTTCATAAATCGTGAAATTTATCTGTTGAGATTTTCCGTGTTTTATGATATTGGTGACAAGCTCTTGAATAATTCTATAAATCTCATAAGCATCGAATGAAGAAATATTTTCACATTCAGATTGGTATTTCTCGTTGATTTTCACCTTATTTAATTTTTGCACTCTTTCAAAATAAGTTCGCAATGTTGAAGTTAAACCTAAAGTTTCTAAGGTAGGTGGCATCAGGTTATAACTGATGTCTTGAACATTTTCTATAATATGACTTAATGCTGTTTCTGCTTCTTGAAATACAGATTTATTGAAACTGTCTTTTTCTTGATTAGCAAGAATAGTAAGGTAATTCTGTACAGCATTCAAATCTCCGCTCACACTATCATGAAAGTCAGATGCTATGCGTTTTCTTTCCTGCTTTTCAGATTCTAAAGAAGATTTCAATAAGTTTTCTGCTTCCTTTTTATTGAGGTTTAAGATTTTATTTCGATATAAAACCACTGTCAGGATAGTAATTAATACAGAGAAAAACATAACAACTGTTCCTATCCAAAAAAACCACTTTATGCCGATTTCATTTTCCATACGCCGAGAATTAAAAAGGTTCTTAAAATAAAAGTTGCGAGGATGTTGATCAACCAATAATCCTGAAAATAAACATTACTGTTGAATATAAACTCAGCAAACAGAAAAAGAAAAAATGTACTTGAGTAGTAAATCGATAATCCTGAAACAAAATAGAAATTTGAATTTTCTAAAGGATTTGGGATTTCCATCTTTTTAAACAATTTCCTAAACCAAAGAAAGGAAAAGGTCAAAACAAAAAATGTAAGAGCGGTTTTGTTTATAGCATTTGGAATAAAAACACTTTCGTCTGTCCAAAAAAAGAATGAAAGCCCATAAATAACTATAAAAGAAATTATTAAAATCCAAAGAAGATTTTTATATTTCAACGCATATAACTTAAAGAAAAAATAAAAAAGGGTTATTATCTCTAAAGAAGAATAAACCTGATACCAATAAGCTGCATTAACTTTAAATATCACAGAACCAAAAAACTCGTAAAAAGTAGCGAAAGCCGTCACCCATATAAAAGGAGCTATTGGTTCTTTAAAATCAAAAATTCTTTTTTTTAATAATAGAATTAATAACGGAATAATTCCTATATAAAGAGCAATATTGAAAAATATATAACTCAATATCTATTTTTTAAATAGCAAACTATTTTCTTCACAAGCCGGAGGACAGGCTTTTAAATTCTCCAAAATCATCCCATTTGTCATATCTTCTCCTTCTTGATTAACTCCCACTAAAACAAGATTTTTTTTACGTGTTTCAATATTATATCCATTATAAATGCGTAGTCCAACACAATTTTCTTGTTCTAAAATCAGGTTTAATTTATTAATTCCTACAAAAAAAGATTTTAATTCTTCCGGATTATTCGTTTGAAAAGCATGGGTAAAATCTATTGCTTCTTTTAATGTAATTTCTTCTCCTGTATTTCGGTCTATTGCCATATTTTTTTAAAATTTAAAGATTAAAAAGGCAAATTTCATTCATTAAACAATAAAAGTCAATAGGTAAAATGACTATATTTAGTTTTTTAGAGTGGGTTTTACGCCAAATAGAAATTGATTTTTTGTTTTAAAACAATAGTAGCATTTGCGTTAAATTATTTATTAATAATAGATGTGTATTTCAGCTGTTTTTAAAGTTCATCTATTTCATTACATAATTTTATTAATATGGTCTAATCCCAATAACAAGGTAAAAACATTTATTTGCATCCATTGAAATAGTTGTAAAATCAAATTATAATGATGTCGTACATAAGTTGTATTTTTTATTGGTTTTCCTGGTTCAAAACAAATAGGCTCGTGATGCGCCATTCTATTTCTCAACTTATTTAATTTCGCTAATTCTTTAAAAATATAAATATTATTGTACTGAAGTGTTGGGGTAGAAGTGGGTTTTGAAGGAAATACCTTTAACAAAATTCTGTTTGTTGCATTAAATTGATTTTGAGCAAACATATATCTCCAAAAACCAAATCCAAGTTCTGCGATAAGTTTATTGTGATTATATATAGGAAGTTTTGAAATGGACTTGTTGATGTTATTTTTTGTTATGCGGCATTTCTGATTATCAAATATTCCGTTTGTTGCTACACTGTTTTTTAACCAATCTTCTCCAAATTCATCAACACAGACACGGTCAATAGAGTTTCGTAAAACAATTTCAAAACAACCTATTATGGTGAAAAGCTCTTGAGTTAATTGTAAGTTTTTACGATAAAGTGTTACTGCTTTACGAGTATTTCCTTTTGAAGCCATTAAATATCGACTCATTCTGGCTTTTGTCATTACGTTCAAAATCTTTATAACTCATTTAAGAAGATGTTTTTAATTGGGAAAATACAAAAAATATTGTATCTTTGTAATATCTTATTCCCATTAGTCCCTGAAGAAATTCAAACTGATGGGTTTCGTTTTTTAGAGTGATTTTTGGTTTAAAGGTTTCCTGTAGCGGTTTGGTGCTTAGCACAGGTGCGTGAAAACACCTCGAAATTCAGTATTATAAAAGACCTAAGCAAAAAAACGATTCTTAATTTTTAAATTTTTTCAAATTTCAATTGAGATTTTCACTCTTCCGCCCAATCCTTTTTCCACAATTTCATAAAGGGTTTTAAGTGTGATATTACTGCCATTATTTTCTACTCTTGAAATATATTCTCTTTTCTTATCAATTAAATCTGCTAATTGAGCTTGAGTTAATTTTTTATCTTCCCGTGCTTTTTTAAGTAATAAACCAACTTTAAAAGATTCAAAATCTCTTTCGAGTTGATCTCTGCGTTCTGTTCCACGTTTTCCGTAAACATCATCCTTTATTTTCGTCCAACTTTTAGTTTCCATTTTCTCTTGCTTTTTGTTCGTAATATTCTGCTTTTATTCGTCCCGCTTTTTCGATTTCTCTATGTGGTGTCTTTTGCGTTTTCTTTTGAAATACGTTTATTAAAATCACTAATTTTCCACTATCAAAAAAGCAAAAAACATGCCAAATATTTGACCCTAACCGAATTCTTGCTTCATATAATCCGTCTGTTCCAGTTAAATGTTTCTCTATTCATTGCGTCAAACCTCGTGTTGCTTGCTGGCTATTTTCCTAATGTTTTAAATTCCATTTGTGCAATTAATGTGCAATAGATTAAATTAGCGTATAATAAGAATTTGTGTTACTTTTTTCGCTTGATTCAATAAAGTTTTTATTTAATATTTTGGAAACGGACATTTAACGGACATAACGGACAACCCAAGGACATTTATCGGATATAATATTTTGTAGATTTCTTTTTTCCTTTTTTATAGAGTAATTGTTTTTCTACCAGATCAATTAAATCCCTTCGGGCTGTTCTCACTGTAATATGATGGGTTTCTGCATATTCAGATGGTGTAATCGCGTCTCCGGACTTATACTTTTTAAACAATTTAATTTGCCTTTCATTTAAACCAAGTTTAGATAAATTTTCTTCGTTGAATTGATTTTTAAATAAGGTCACTAAAAATCCCCCATCTCTTTCTTCAAGTTTTGGCTCGGGTAAACCTGCTTGTTTGCATTTTTCAATAATTTCAATTGTTCCGCGTCCCCAAGCTTCAATTAAACCGCATTTAAAACAAACATCTGCAATAATTGGGTTTCTCGGTTTTGAAGAATGCGGTTGTTTTAAAGATTCCAAAGTTATTCCATTGGGGAGTTCGCCGTCATTCCATATGCTTATTTTATCATCGTAAACTCTTAACTGGACAGGTGCACCAAAATAATTTCTGTGGATGAGAGCATTTAAAATCATTTCCCGAATAGCGGGTCCGGGATATTCTCCTTTTTCTACGCGATAAATTCCTTCAAAATGAATGTTGTGGATGAGAAACTTATGATTTAATTGGTTGATAACAGCCCGAATTAAAGCAATTAGATTTCCTTCTTCAACTTCCTGAAATTGAATGTCTGTATCATTTTTAAATCGACCTATTTTTACAAATGAATTGGGATAAAATTTACGCGGGTCTTTTCCGAACAAAATAATAGCGGCTCGGGTTATTTCTCCGTTTTCAGTCAAACGTAACTTTTCTAATATTTCTGAAACCGATAAACCTGAAGTATCGGGTAAACGTCCTTTGTCTTTGGAAGATTCAACAAAGGATTTCAAGGTTTTTTCATCGATATCTTTAATTGTAGCTCTTGGTTCGATGACTTCATCCCAAGTTTTGCCTGACTTTTTCAAGAGAAATTCATTGAGTGCCGTTCCTTTCAATTCTTGTTTTGTACTACCGCTTCGGTAATAATATTTTCCACGCAAAGAAATCGGAACAGAGTAGGGCTGGACATTAATTTCAATAAAATGTTTATCGTCTTCTTTGAGAAGATTTACTTCTGTGGTGATTCCCAATGTGTTTTGAATTTGATTGGGAATATCATCCATTAATTTTTTGTAATTATTAACCCCAATAGTTTCGCCAACGTCATTTTTTCCAATGAAAATTGTTCCGCCTTGAGCATTCGCAAAACCGCAAATCCACTTTAAGTATTGCTTGTGCCAATTGCTTTTGTATTCTATGTCTTGTTTTTCCGCCATTCTGCTACAAACTTGCGAAAATTTTCATTAATAATTGTCAATAATAGAATGTAATTTAATAGTAGAATTTTGCTTTTAGCTTGCGGCAACATAAGTATTTCTTCCTGCAAAAATCCCTGCTATAAACAAAACAGAAGTCAGGATTAATAAAAATATAAAAGACCAATTCCAAGAAAGGGTGAGGTCATAAATTCCTCCAAAAATTGGCGGACCACAAGCTGCGATTAAATATCCGAAAGATTGAGCCATGCCAGAAAGTTTTGTTGCATGTGCAGTGTGTTGTGTTCTCAATACAAAAAATAACATCGAAAGACTAAAAGCTAATCCACTTCCTATTCCGATTAAAACACACCAAAGTAAAACAAACTGAGTTTTGAAAATTAATAAACCAATAATTCCAACACTGCAAAGAATTCCTACTGAAGCTGCTAAAAAACGTTGATCTTTCATTTTTGTAGCGATGATTGCCCCTAAAAAGGTGGTGGGCAATTGAGCAAACTGAACATAAGATAAAGCCCAACCAGAAGCTTCTACATCCATTCCCCAAGTTTGCATCACTTTTGGCAACCAAGCGGTTAAACAATAATAAAGAAGAGATTGTAAACCCATAAAAATGGTGACCGCCCAAGCTAATTTAGATTTATATAAATTTATTTTTGGGGCTTCATTTTCTTCTTTTTGGAGTAAAGTATTTGAGGAAGATTTTTTCTTTATTTGTGGTACCCAAATCAAAACGGTAAAAACAGTAAGTAAAACCCATATTCCTATAGAAGATTTCCAACCTAAAGCGGAAATTTTTCCTAAGTTAATACTAAATCCAGCGGCTAAAGCAGCAGTGAGATTCATAGCTACAGAATAAATTCCCATAACACTGCCCACTTTTTTAGGAAAATATTTTTTGATATAAGGCGGCATCAAAACATTTCCTACAGTGATGGCAATTCCTACCAAAGCTGCTCCGGTGAAAAGTGTAAAAACATTTCCTGTTGAACGAATTCCCAGCCCTAATCCTAAAAGAATTAAGGAGGAAAATAAAACTATTTCCATTCCGAATTTTCGAGAAATCCTTGGCATTATTCCAGAGAGAAAAGCAAAAGCCATCAAAGGAATGGTGGTGATAAATCCTGCTGCAGTATTAGATAAAGATAAATCAGCACTGATTTCAGCAATTACAGGACCAACAGAAGTAAGTGGAGCGCGTAAATTTGCCGCTAAAAAAATAACGCCTAAATAAAGAAAAACCTGTTGAATTCTATGATGAGCAGTGGTGGACTTCATAATGAAAGAAAAGATTTTCTATTTGGATTTTAAAAACCGACAAAGAAAATCAATTTAAACTTCATAAAGCCATAATAGAGCGTTAAGAAAAAGCTTTAGAAGCAGCAGAAAAGCCTAAATAAAAGGAAAAACTCAAGGAATCATTTTTATAATTTTATCAGAAATTTCTTTTCCATAAAATTCAGGTCCACGCATATGAGGTTTTTTAATGGTAAAAATTTCTTTGGGTTCATTTGCTGCATCATATATTTTCTTCCCCAAATGATAAGGAACAACTTGATCTTCTGTGCTGTGAATGACCAAAACTGGTTTATGAAAATTTTTGATAGTTTTTAAAGCATTGTTTTTTTCGCTGACTAAAATTTTTCCGAAAATTCCTGCAAATTCAGAAGCGATGTCTTTATGATTTGAAAAAGCGCCTTCAATGACTACCCCTTCAATTTCATTTTCTACTTTTGGAGCTATTATGCCTGCTAAATTTCCGCCTAAAGAATGCCCGTAAATGACAATTTTAGAATTTTTAAATACCGCTTGATTTTTGACGAATTCTAATGCAGAAATTCCATCTTTTATTACGTGATCTCTGCGGAGTTCTCCTTCAGAAAAACCAAATCCGCTGTAGTCGAAAACAAAAATTTGAAAACCATATTTCAATAAAGGAATTATCCGCTGATGTTGATTATAAATAAAACCACTGTTTCCATGAAAATGCAAAAGCGTAATGTTATTAGTCGGAATTTCTTTAGATTTTATAATCCAACCATTTAAATTATTTCCGCTTGCGCTTTCAAAAACTACACTTTTCACGGTGAAGTCTAAATCTAAAACTTCGTCTTTTGCATTGAAAAAAGTAGGCTGGAAATTTTCTCCTGAAATTTTTGCTTTCAAAGAATCTTCGTCTTCTTTGATATGTATTGTTTTAAGATCTGGAGAAATTTCTTCAGGATTAAAAAAAGCTTTGTTGAAAGCACAAGAAGTAAATACTAAACTGATGAGTAGAAAAAATAATTTGTTTTTCATGATGATTTTTAATTCATAAGATGGAATGCAGATAAATTGAAATTTTTCAAACCTTGAATTTACTTAAAAAATTAAGAATTTAAATTTATGATTGCATTTAATTCTTTTAAAAGATTAAATTTTCATAAAAAATCAGATTAAGTTTAATCCTAAAGCTAACAATATATTGAGAATGGTTAAATTATCTTACTTTTGTTTTTCTAAATAAAAATCTATGAAAGAAATTATAAGCAAAGCAGAAACTTGGCTGACAGATATATTTGATGAAAAAACTCAACAAGAAATCAAAAATCTTATTGAAAATAATCCAAAAGAATTGGAAGAAAGTTTTTATCAAGATTTAAAATTTGGAACTGGAGGAATGCGTGGAATTATGGGCGTAGGTTCTAACAGAATTAATAAATATACACTTGGAAAAAACACGCAAGGGATTGCAAATCAGTTGAAAGAAGATTTTCCAGGAGAAAAATTAAAAGTTGCTATTGCTTATGATTGCAGACATAATTCTAAAGAACTTGCTGAGGTGGTAGCTGGTGTTTTTTCTGCTAATGGAATTCAAGTTTATTTGTTCTCAGAATTAAGACCTACTCCAGAACTTTCTTTTGCAGTAAAACATTTGAAGTGTCATTGTGGAATTGTTTTAACAGCAAGTCATAATCCGCCTGCTTATAATGGATATAAAGTTTATTGGCAAGATGGCGGACAGTTGGTGACGCCAAAAGATGAAGAAGTTGTCAAACGAATTTCTGAAATAGATTTTGAAGAAATTAAGTTTAAAGCAAATTCAGATTTAATCACAAAAATTGATGAAGAAATCGATGAAGCTTTTTTAAATATGGTGGTGGAGCAAACTTCTTTTGGAGCAACTGCAGCAGCAAAGAAAAACTTGAATATTGTTTTTACTTCTCTGCATGGAACTTCTATCACTTTAGCGCCAAAAGCATTTGAAAAAGCTGGATTTTCTCAAGTTCATATTGTGGAAGAACAAGCGAAACCCAACGGAGATTTTCCTACAGTAGAATCTCCTAATCCTGAAGAACCAGCAGCTTTAAAAATGGCTTTAGATTTAGCTGAAAATAAAAATGCAGATATAGTGATAGGAACAGATCCTGACGCAGATAGATTAGGAATTGCAGTTAGAGATTTAGATAATAATTTGATTTTGCTCAATGGAAATCAAACTATGGTTTTACTGACAGATTTCTTATTGAAAAACAAACAAAAAGAAGGTTTTAAAGGAAATGAATTTATTGCTTCAACAATAGTTTCTACACCTTTAATGTCTGTTTTAGGAAAATCTTATAATGTAGAATGCAAGCTGGGATTAACAGGATTTAAGTGGATTGCAAAAATGATAAAAGATTATCCTGAGCAGAAATTCATCGGTGGAGGAGAAGAGAGTTTTGGATTTATGGTAGGAGATAAAGTAAGAGATAAGGATTCTATTTCTTCCATACTTTTGGCTTGTGAAATTGCTGCAAAAGCAAAAGCTGAAGGCAGTTCTTTTTATAAAGAATTATTGAAAGTCTATCAAAAACACGGAGTTTATCAAGAATATTTGGTTTCTTTAGTAAAAGAAGGAATTGAAGGAGCTAAAGAAATAAAAGCGATGATGAGTAATCTTAGAAAAAACCCGCCAAAAGAATTTAATGGCATAAAAGTAAAGGTTTTTGAAGATTATAAAACTTTAGAAAAGACAGATATTTTAACTTCAGAAAAAACGAAATTAGATTTTCCAGCTTCAAATGTGTTGATTTTTTATTTAGAAGATGGAAGTAAAATTGCTGCCAGACCCAGCGGAACAGAACCAAAAATTAAATTCTATGTCAGTGTAAATCAAAAACTTGATAAAATAGAAAATTACACAGAAATTCAAGAGAATTTAATCAACAAAACAAAAAGCTTATTGAAAGGATTTGGGTTGTAAGGTCCTGAAAAGCAAAGAAATAAAATAAATCATTAAGAAATAAAATTGCAATGAAATTTTTTAAAAAAGTAATGGCATTTGCTAAACCTTACCAGCATTTTGCTTTTTTGAATATCTTATTTAATATTCTTTACGCATTGTTTAGCACTTTAGCGTTTTTGTCGTTCATTCCTATGTTGCAAGTTTTATTTCAGCAGCAAGAACCTATTTTTGAAAAACCTTCTGTAGAATCTTCAGGAGGTTTAAAAGAATATTTCACAGATTATGCTAATTTTTTCATCAATCAAAGAGTGGAAGAAAACGGACAAATCTCTGCTTTAGTGATGATTTGTGTGATGGTAATTGTTTTGTTTTTCCTGAAAAACCTGTTTGGATATTTAGCCAAATATTTTATTGCTTCTCTTCAAAATGGGATGTTAAGAGATATTAGATATAAAATCTATGAGAAAATTACAGAATTGCCAATTTCATTTTTTACAGAAAAAAGAAAAGGAGATTTTATTTCAAGAATTACCAGTGATGTGCAAGTGATTCAAACTTCTTTTTTGAAAATGTTGGAAATGTTTGTAAAAGAACCTTTAACCATCATTTTTACTTTAGCAGGAATGATTTTAATCAGTTGGAAATTAACGATTTTTGTATTTATATTTTTACCGATTTCAGGAGGAATTATTTCTGCAATAGGAAAAAAACTAAAATCTGATTCCACGAAAGCCCAAGAAGAAAGTGCACATTTTCTTTCTTTAGTAGAAGAAACGCTTTCCAGTTTAAAAATCATCAAAGGATTTAATGCAGAAAAAAGATTTAGAAAAAGTTTTGGAGATAGTGTAGATCGATTAAATAAAATTTTAAACAGTTTATTACACCGTCAGCAGTTGGCTTCTCCGATGAGTGAATTTTTAGGAGTTGTTGTAATCACTGTAATTCTTTGGTTTGGCGGAAGAATGGTTTTAATTGATGGAACTTTAGATGCGGCAACTTTTATTGGATTTCTAACGTTGACTTATAATATTTTAACACCGGCAAAAAATATTTCAAAAGCTTCTTATAGTATTCGCGAAGGAAATGCAAGTGCAGAAAGAATTTTAGAAATCATAGAAACAGAAACAAATATTAAAGATTTACCAGATGCAATTGATAAAAAGAGTTTTGAAAAAGGAATTACTTTAGAAAATATTTCCTTTGCTTATGAAGAAGAAAAAGTATTGAAAAACTTTTCTATGTCCGTAAATAAAGGACAAACCATAGCGTTGGTAGGACAATCTGGAAGTGGAAAAAGTACGATTGCAAATTTGGTAACTCGTTTTTATGATGTTCAAGAAGGAGAAATAAAAGTAGATGGAGTTAACATTAAAACCATCACTAAAAAATCACTTCGAGATTTGATGGGATTGGTCACACAGGATTCTATTTTATTTAATGATACCGTTAGAAAAAACGTAGCTTTGAGTGATGAAAATGCTTCAGAAGAAGAAATAATTCAAGCTTTAAAAATTGCAAATGCTTGGGAATTTGTTTCAGAATTACCACAAGGATTGGATACAAATATCGGAGATGCAGGAGGAAAATTAAGCGGTGGACAAAAACAAAGACTTTCTATTGCGCGTGCAGTTTTAAAGGATTCTCCTATTATGATTTTAGACGAAGCAACTTCTGCTTTAGACACAGAAAGTGAAAAACTTGTGCAGACAGCTTTGGAAAATATGACAAAAAATAAAACTTCTATTGTAATTGCTCACCGTCTTTCTACCATAAAAAATGCAGATAATATAATTGTGATGCACAGAGGAGAAATTGTTGAACAAGGAAAACACGAAGAATTACTTCAAAAGAAAGGAACTTATAGAAAATTAGTAGAAATGCAGTCTTTTGATTGATATGATTGTGAAATAAATTAAAGCTTTTTGCTTTATAAACTTTAATAAAATGAATTGGATTTATGAACCTTGGCCGTGGTATGTAGCAGGACCATTATTGGCTTTGACTATGTTTTTATTATTGTTTTTAGGAAAGAAATTCGGTTTTTCTTCCAACTTAAGAACAATGTGTACAATTGGCGGAGCAGGAAAATTTTCAGATTTTTTTAAATTTGATTGGAAACAACAACAATGGAATTTGCTGTTTTTAATAGGAAGTGTATTAGGCGGATTTTTAGCAGCTAATTTTATGTCTAAAAGCACAGTAGAAATCAATCCTAAAATAGCAGAAAAACTTTCAGAAGATTTGAATATCCAAAGTGGAGGAAAAGCTTATTTGCCTCCAGAAATTTTTGATCTTTCCAACTTGACAACACCCAGTGGAATAATCATTTTATTACTCGGTGGATTTTTAGTGGGTTTTGGTGCCAGATATGCAGGAGGTTGCACTTCAGGACATGCGATTTCAGGATTGAGTAATTTACAAATTCCTTCTTTAATTGCAGTAATCGGTTTTTTTATAGGAGGTTTGATAATGATTCATCTTTTATTTCCTTTAATTTTTTAAAATCATATTTATACGTTTTTTATCATATTTAGTTTTAGGAGTTTTTTTCGGAATAATTATGTTTAAATCTGAAGCAGCCTCTTGGTTTAGAATTTATGAAATGTTTCAGTTTGGATCTTTTCATATGTATGGAATTATTGGATCCGCAGTGATTTTAGGAATTATAGGCGTTCAAATCATCAAAAGGAAAAATTTGAAAGCAATAGATCAGCAAGAAATGCAATTACAGCCAAAAGCATTTTCTGTTTCCAGATATTTATTAGGAGGAATTATTTTTGGTTTAGGTTGGGCTTTATCAGGAGCTTGTCCAGGACCGATGTTTGTTTTGTTTGGTGCTGGTTTTCCAACTTTACTGGTGGTGATTTTTGGTGCTTTATTAGGAACTTTCGCCTATGGAATTTTAAAGAAATATCTTCCTCATTAAAATAGTTTTTAAACTGAAAAATGCTATAAATTATATTGATTTATAGCATTTTTTTATCAGTTGAAAAAGCTTTTTTTAATCCATATTCGCTTTGTGTTCTTCATATTCTCTATTCATTCCTAAGCGTTGATAAACTTCATCTAAAGCTTTATCTTTTTCATATAAAACAATCAACATATCTTTAGGTTGAATAACCGTAGTTCCTTTTGGAGTGATAAACTGATCATTTCTTGAAATCATTGCAATAATTCCATCTTGAGGAAAATTGAGTTCACTTACTTGTTTTCCTATGGCAAAATTATCTTCAGGAATAATTATTTCTCTTGCAAAAGAATGAGCACCATGAGTTTGAATAACATCAACAGGAGAAGTAGATCTGCTTTCCATAGGAAGTGATAAATCCAGCCATTTTGCTACAACAGGAATTGTACTTCCTTGTAATAAAACAGAAGTCAGTGAAACGAAGAAAACTACATTAAAAAATAAATCTGCATTTTCTAAACCAGCCATCAAAGGATAAGTAGCAAAAACAATGGGAACCGCCCCTCTTAATCCTACCCAAGAAATATAAGCTCTTCTTTGTGGAGACATTTTAAAAGGCAATAAACAAATTAAAACGCCAATTGGTCGAGCAGCAATAATTAAGAAAGCAGAAACTAAAAGTCCAAAACCGATGATGGGAACAAGTCCAGAAGGATTTACCAATAAACCTAAAGTAATGAAAAGTAAAATCTGCATCATCCAAGCGGAACCATCAAACATATTGGTGATGGTTTGTTTGTTGGCTAAGTTTTGATTTCCTAAATATAAACCTGCTAAATACACGGCTAAGAAACCATTTCCGCCGATAAAATCAGTGGCAGAAAACACAAAAAACATAATTCCGATGGCTAAAACAGGATAAACTCCTCCAAAACCAAGATTTAAAGCATTGATTAATTTTTTAGCTAAATAAGCAAATAAAAGTCCACAAACAGCTCCAATTCCAATTTGTTGTAAGAAAAACGGAATAAAACTTATTAAACTTTGATCAGGATTTTGAACAAAACCGATGAAAGCAATGGTTAAAAAATAAGCCATAGGATCGTTACTTCCACTTTCTAATTCTAAAGTTGGTTTTATCTGACTTTTTAAAGCCAAACCTTTTGAACGCAGGATAGAGAAAACAGCTGCAGCATCAGTAGAAGAAACAATAGAACCTAAAAGTAAAGATTCATAAATTGTCAATCCTTTTTCTAAATAAATATCGGAAATCCACCAAATGAAAGTTCCCAAACCTATAGCGGTTAAGAAAACGCCTAAAGTGGAAAGAATAACTCCTTGCCATAAAATAGGTTTTACACTTTTCCAGTTTGTAGAAAAACCTCCATTAAAGAGAATAAAGTTTAAAGCAATTACACCAATAAACTGTGTGGCTTTATAGTTTTCAAATTCTATTTTTAAAATTCCATCAGATCCTGCTAACATTCCAACAGCTAAAAATATAATAAGAGAAGGAACTGAAAATCTACTGGAAACCCTCTTTGCGAGAATGCTTATGATTAATAAAACTGATCCGATTAGGATAATGTTTTCTACAGTTAATTGCATTAATTTAGTTTAAAATTAAATTACTTGGATTTGCAAAAATAAGAATTTCTTTTTAGTAGAATAGTTTGAAAACAAATTATAAAAGATTTTAAAAAAATAAAATTGTTTTTCTTTCCGTTTTATATAAACCGTATATTTGAAAATAAAACAATAATATTATGAAAAAACTTTTCTTATGTATATTTCTGATTGGTGTTTTTAATACAATTCAGGCGCAAGAAAAAAAAGATCACAATGGTTTTATGAAAGGAGATAAATACATCTCTGGAATGATTGGTTTTAATTCAGTTTCAAATGCTGATAATTCTAAAAGTAAACAATTTGAGGTTTCTCCGCGTTTTGGATATTTTCTTAATGATTTTGTAGCAGTAGGCGGACGTTTAGGCTACAGTCAAAATAACAGTAAAAATGCTTCAGGAGAAAAAATAATTGACAATACAGCTTTTACTGTAGAAGCCTTTGGAAGATATTATCTTTTGCCAGGGAGTAAATTCTCTTTGTTTGGAGAATTAGGAATTGGTTTTGGGTCGATTAAAAACATCAATAAAAAATGGACAAATGGTATAAATGTAGGATTAACTCCAGGATTGAGTTATTTTATAAATCAACATTTTGCTTTTGAATTTGCCATTGGAGTGATTTCTTATGAAACGGTAAAAAGAGATGGCGCCAGCGGATCTACAGATAATTTTTCAGTAGGAATTGACTTGGAAAACATCAACTTTGGCTTTATTTATAAATTTTAAAAAAACACTTATCATTAAAAACTTATGAAAATATATACAAAAACAGGAGATAAAGGAACCACAGCTTTATTTGGCGGAACACGAGTTCCTAAATATCATTTGCGAATTGAAACTTATGGAACAGTAGATGAGCTCAATGCAAATATAGGAATGATCAGAAGTAGAGAAATTGATGAAGAAACAGAAAAAAGCTTAATTGAAATTCAGAAAAATCTTTTCACTTTAGGATCAGAATTAGCAACAGATCCAGCTAAAGCAGTGATGAAAAGTGGAAAAGAACGTTTGAAAATACAAAAGCTAAGAGAAAAACAAGTAGAATTCTTAGAGTCAGAAATTGATCAGATGAATGAAAAATTACCTCCTTTACGACATTTTATTTTACCAGGAGGAGATCCGACAGTTTCTGCTTGTCATATTTCAAGAACAGTTTGTCGAAGAGCAGAACGCTTGGCAACAGCTTTGTTTAACGAAGAATCTTTTGATGAAAGTTTGTTGAAATACTTGAATAGATTATCGGATTATCTTTTTGTTTTAGCAAGAAAAATAGCAGAAGATAAAAACGTAAAAGAAACTCCATGGATTCCTGAAAAGTAAAAATTCTTTGATTTAAAACTGAAAAAAGCTGTTCTATAATCATATAAAACAGCTTTTTTAATTATAAAATTCAGTGATTATAATTCACTAAAATCATCAGCATATTGCTTTAAAGCTTTATTAAACTCTCTGATTTCTTGTTTGTTTCTCCTGTGTTCTTCATTTTTTATCAATGAAATCAGATAGATTAAACTTTCTGTGGGTCCACCAGCAGCTTGTTCGCCAGCAACAATAACTTCTCCTGTTTCTTCATCAACGATATCATCATCTTCAGGAATTGGAATTGCAAAAGTTTCAAACTCATCAATATGTTCATAAGTCAAACGGATAGCTTTTGCCACCACTGGGCGTTTTTCATTCACAGCGTAAGGACGTAGTTCTTTTAAGTCAGTAACCACCTCTTCGGCATTAATTCCATTTTTATTTAAATTCTCTATGATTTTTAAAATCAGTTTTTGAGCTTTATTATTTGTCAAAACAATAGGTTTATAAGTTAAATGAATAGTTGCAAATTTAATTTTAAATGAATTAAAGTAGCTATAAAAAGTTGAAAATATTTTATAACGGAAAAAGCTTAAGTTAAAGAAAATTAAAAATAAAAAAATAATTTTCTTTTCAATTAACATAATAAAATTGGTGTAAGCGACATTTCTGTGTAGTTTTGCAAAGTTTATGTTGTTAATAAAAGAATAGGAGGAAGTTTTTATGGCTGAATTAGTTGCAGAAAAACAATTATACGATTATCAAGAAGAAGATTTACAAAAGATTTTTGGTTATCTGAATGATGCACCAGATAACTTTAATTTACTTTATCAATTGCCCACAGGAGGAGGAAAAACGGTAGTTTTTTCTGAAATAGTAAGAAGATATTTAAAACAAACAGAGAAAAAAGTTGTTATTCTTACGCACCGAATTGAGCTTTGTAAGCAAACTTCAAAAATGTTAGAAGTTTTTGGAGTAAGAAATAAAATTATCGATAGTAAAGTAAAATCTTTACCAAAAGATAATGATTTTCAATGCTTTGTAGCGATGGTGGAAACTTTAAATAACCGATTGAATGATGAGGTTTTAGAAGTTTCAAATGTGGGGTTAACTATTATTGATGAAGCGCATTACAACTCATTTACCAAGCTTTTTAAGTTTTTTAAAGATTCGTTTATTTTAGGAGTAACCGCAACTCCTTTAAGTTCGAATATAAAATTACCAATGAAAGATAATTATCAAGAATTGGTGGTTGGAAATTCAATTTCACGTCTTATTGAAAATGGGTTTTTAGCGCGTGCTAATACTTATAGTTATAATGTGAAATTAGGATCTTTACAGATAGGAATCAATGGAGATTACACAGTGAAATCTTCTGAAGATCTCTATACAGATATGGAAATGCAAAATAAGCTTTTAGGCGCTTATGAAGATAGATGTAAAGGAACTAAAACATTGATTTTTAATAATGGAATCAATACTTCCTGGTATGTTTATGAAACTTTTAAACAAGCAGGATATGATATCCGACATCTTGATAATACGCATAGCAAACAAGAAAGAGAAGATATTTTAAAATGGTTTAGAGAAAAACCAGATGCGATTTTAACTTCAGTAAGTATTTTAACCACAGGTTTTGACGAACCAGATGTGAGAAATATTATTTTAAACAGAGCAACGAGATCTTTGACTTTATATTATCAAATGATTGGAAGAGGATCGAGAAGATTGCCTGAAAAAGAGGAATTTAATGTTATTGATTTAGGAAATAACGTGGCGCGTTTTGGTTTATGGGATGAACCTGTAGATTGGCAACTTATTTTTGAAAATCCTGAATATTTCTTAGATAATATTATTGACGATGAAGATATTGAACGTCAATTTGTTTATGAAATGCCAGAAGAAGTTAGAGCGCTGTTTAAAAATAGTGAAACTGTAACTTTTGATATCAAAGGAGAATACAATAAAGCGATGAATAATGGGCGAAAATCAAAAGAAGTTTTAGAAGCTTCTATTGCGCAGCACGCACAAATGTGTAAAGAAAACAGTGAAGATGTTTTTGACGCTCGTATTCTTGCCAGAGAACTGAAAGAAGATATTCGCGATAGAGTAAGACAATATTGTTATTGCATTATCAATAACACAAATAACTATAAAGAATGGTTGTTTGAAGATTATTACAGAAAATTGCGTTTGAAACTTAATGAAATGTTTCAAGAGGATTAAAACCTTGATTTTATATAAAAACAAAAAGGCTGTAGTTTATGAAAATTACAGCCTTTTTTTATGCTTAGATTATTTTATCAAATTACTTTACATCATAAAGTAAAGCACTATCTTTTTCTCCTTTTACTATTAATTTTACTCCTTGATTTGGGAAATGTTTTAAGTCTATGACAGAATTTCCATACACAGGAAAACCAGAAAATAATTTAGAATTACTATCAAACAGGTAAACTTTATGTTCTTGTGTATCTGTTATGCTGATATAAAGCTTATTTTGAAGATAGAAAATCTTAGGTTTTAAGTATAAACCATAATCCAGTTTAGTTGATTTTCCTTTAATAGTTAATTTATTTTCAGAAAAAGAAACCAATGTTTTCGCAGTGGCATAAAAACCATTGTTTTCTTCAAGATTTAAGTTTTTAAAATTCATTCCTCCCTTTTGATCAATCTGAACAAGCTGTCCTTTTTTATCTGTTGAGGTAAATAAATCTTCATAAACAAACCATTCATTTGTAGAGAAATCAATATTTCTATCTACTTTAACACGGGTTTGTCCTCTTGGATTTAAAATATGAAGTTTTCCAGATTCTTCAGGAATTACGATATAATCTTTGCTACCCATTCTGAAATGTTTAGGCGTTTGTAAAATTGAACTTTTTGTAGAAGTCAATTCAAAACCTTTTACAGTTTTCAAGTTTTTATCCAACATAGTCAGCTTATTATCTTGGGTGATGATAAACCTGAAAGTTCCATTATTACTATAATCAAAAACAGCTAAAGGTTGGGTAATTGTATTTTTAAAGGTTTTATTAAAAGGTTTTACTACATTTCCTTCTCTATCGATGATATAAAAAGTTTGCGGCGTAGTAAAAGCCATTTGAATTCTTTTGTTTTGATAAATATCTATAGGTTGAATATCTCCTAAAACAGGACCATCCAATTGTTTTTTCCAACGCATTTTTCCGTTTTCATCAAAAGCATATAAAGTATTAGATTTTCCTTGTAAAATAACATCATAATGCTTTGTTCTCCAGTTTTCAAAAAACCAAGGTCCATTTGAGATTTCTTCTCCAGGTTTAAAACTTTGGGTTTGAATTCCACCTGCAATAGCTTCTCCAGCTTTAGAAGCTGATAATTCTCCATGTATATAAGTGAAATTATCATGAGTAATAAACTGTAAAGCAGCCATATTAAAACCTAATAAATCTGCTTTTTCATAAGCTTCTTTATGTGTAGAAGAAACGCTTTTAGAAATATCTTTGAGGATGTTTTTAGTATTTCCAGCAATTAAAATAGATGATTTTTCATCAAAACGCTTGGCGATATTTTTATAAGTATCATTTTTTGAAAAAACAGTATTATTTCTATAGTTTGAAATAATATTTTCAAGAGTGTTTTTCTCTTCTGAAAAGATAAAGAAAGAATCGATTTGTGTATAAAAATTTAATCCTTGGGTTTTTATCAAAGGTTGTAAAGCTTCATAGAAATAATTAGCATTTTTAAATTCATAAATATCACTTTCTCTATGCGTTTTGACAAATTCTCCTTCGCCTTCTAAAAGATGAGCAGTTTCTTCTGCATCTATAGATTTTAAAGCAATGGCTTTAGAATTTCCTGTGTATATCACCCCAATTTCAGAAGCAGCGGAAAGTAAAGCTGTATTGATTTTAGGATATTCTTCTTTTCTGTAGAAAGAAATATTTTCAGATAATTTAGAAAAATCATCATAGCTAAAACTGTAAAATCCTAAAGCTCCAGAAGGTGTGATTTTTGCCAATTCATTTTTTTGTGGTTTTATTTCTTTTAAAATTCCTAAAACATTATTTTCATCTGGAATACTCACTCCACTAAAATGAAATCTATCGTCTTTGAAATCTAAATCAATATTTGCCCAATCTGTAAAATCATTTAAATAAGCAGTAGATTTTTTTGGCAGAATAATAGAATTTAATTTTTCAAATTCTTTGATATTTATAAAAACGGAATTTTTCTTGCTTGAAGAAGAACTGAAAAGTTTTTCTAATTTCTGATCAGGATTAATTTTTTCCTGAGCTAATCTTACAATGTTTTCAACAACTAATTTAGAATCTCCAAAAGCAAAAACACCAGCTACTTTTGTTCCATAAACTTTATGATCTTCAATTTTATATTCATTGATTTTTGCGCCGTTGTAATCGAAATCATCTATTTTTTCAAGCGGAATAGAATCTGTTAGTTTTGGAGTAGTGGGCGTAATTAAAGCCGTGGAAATCTCATCTCTTCCGATGACGGAAAACATCAATAAACTTTCTTGTGAAAGATTTATTTTTTCAATGGGGAGATAAGAAGATTTCAAAAATTCTACCACAGGTAAATCTGAGTTTGCATTAATCAGCGTATTTTGATTTAATTTTTTAGCAAAATCGCTTAGATTATTTGTTTTTAGAATAACCGTTGTTTTTGGAGGAATAAAACTTAATAAATCAGAAGTTTCTTTGGATTCTTGTTGACAAGAAATCAAAGTGATCAAAAGAAATAAAAAAAGAAAGAGGTGTTTTTTCATGATTGATTTTTAATGCTAAAAACTCATATATAAGATAAAACTTTATAAAAGCTTGGTTTATTATTCAAGCAGAATTATTTTTCTTTTTGAAATATAAAACAAACTATTTGTCTAAGAGGAATACAAAGATAAAAATATAATCAAAAACTTATCCCAATATATTAAAGTCAAAAAAAAAGCCTTAATGCAATGAAGCAAAAAGGCTTTTAAATTAATTTCTTTTTAAAGCTATTACAGCGCGTTAACGTGTTTAGTTAAACTCGACTTTAAGTGAGCAGCTTTATTCTTATGAATAATGTTTTTCTTTACCAGTTTATCTATTTTAGAAATAACTTCTGGATAAAGTTTTTCTGCTTCAGCTTTATCAGCGTTTCTTAACTTCTTGATAGCAGTTCGAGCTGATTTGTGCTGGTAGCGATTTCGAAGACGTTTAGTTTCTGAGCTTCGAATACGTTTAATTGCTGATTTGTGCGTTGCCATATTAACTTTTAATTTCTTGTAGTCCGTAGGGGAATCGAACCCCTGCTATCAGGATGAAAACCTGACGTCCTAACCACTAGACGAACGGACCAATTTTCAAATGCGATGCAAATATATAACAAACTTTCAATTGCACAAAACTTTTTTCAAATTATTTTTAAAAAAGTTTAATATGCCTTGGCAAATAACACCCTTTTTGAGGATTTTTTACCTGTTAAAACGCATTTACCTTCTTCATTTTCAGCATCTAAAGGAATACAACGTATGGTTGCTTTGGTTAATTTTTTTATTTCCTCTTCAGTTTCCATAGTTCCATCCCAATGTGCTGAAACAAATCCACCTTTAGAATTTAAGACTTCTTTGAATTCTTCAAAAGTATCTACTTTAGTAATATGATCATCTCTGAATTTTCTTGCTTTAGTAAATAAATTCTCTTGAATTTCTACCATCAGTGTTTTTACCTTATCTAAAACTTCTGATTGATCGATAAAAGTTTTTTCAAGTGTATCACGTCTGGCAATTTCAACAGTTCCTTTTTCTAAATCTTTAGGACCAATTGCAATTCTAACAGGAACCCCTTGCATTTCGTGTTGTGCAAATTTCCAACCTGGTTTATAATTTGTTCTGTCATCAAATTCTACTGAAATGCCTTGTTTTCTGAAATCTTCTACAAAACTATTGGCTACTTCAGCAATTCTCAGTCGATCTTCTTCTTTTCTATATATAGGAACAATCACCACTTGTGTTGGTGCTAATTTTGGCGGTAAAACCAAACCTTGATCATCACTATGTGTCATGATAAGTGCACCGATCAATCGGGTAGAAACTCCCCAACTTGTTGCCCATACATGTTCAAGTTTTCCTTCTTTTGAAGCGTATTTTACATCAAAAGCTTTGGAGAAATTTTGTCCTAAAAAGTGAGAGGTTCCCGCTTGTAAAGCTTTTCCGTCTTGCATTAAAGCTTCAATACAATAGGTTTCTACAGCTCCAGCAAAACGTTCGCTTTCTGTTTTTAAACCTTGCACAACAGGAATTCCCATAAAGTTTTCTACAAAATCTGCATAAACTTTATTCATCAGTTCTGCTTCTTCAATAGCTTCTTCTTTTGTAGCATGAGCGGTGTGTCCTTCTTGCCATAAAAATTCTGCTGTACGCAAGAAAAGACGAGTTCTCATTTCCCAACGCATGACATTCGCCCATTGGTTTATTTTAATAGGTAAATCTCTATAAGATTGAATCCAGCCTTTATAAGTATTCCAGATAATAGCTTCAGAAGTGGGTCTAATCACCAATTCTTCTTCTAATTTTGCTTCTGGATCTACAATGAGTTTTCCTTTGTTGTTGGGATCATTTTTTAATCTATAATGGGTGACAACTGCACATTCTTTGGCAAAACCTTCTGCGTTTTGTTCTTCCGCTTCAAACATTTTTTTGGGGACAAGCAAAGGGAAGTAAGCATTTTTATGACCGGTGTCTTTAAACATTTGGTCTAATTTTGCTTGCATTTTTTCCCAGATTGCATAGCCGTGTGGTTTGATGGTCATGCACCCGCGAACAGCTGAGTTTTCAGCTAAATCAGCAGCGATAACCAATTCGTTATACCATTTAGAATAATCTTTTTCTCGTGATGTAAGTTTCTTAGCCATAATTTTTTTGGCACAAATGTTGTTCTTTAGTTAATGAATTTTTTAAGTTCGACAAAATTAGCTAAATTTAAACATCAAACAATAAAAACACGAAAGATATGAGGTTCTCAAATAAAATATTGCAAAAATCATATTTCGTATTTGCGCTTATGGGAGCTTTTCTATTAAGTGCGTGTGGTTCTGCAGGCTCTGGCGCTGACGGAATTTATGCGAAAAATGAAAGGCAAAATAAAACAACAAGTACAGAAACAAATAAATACAAAGGATATTTTGCCAGTCAGAATGAACAACTTGCGCAAGTGAGTGAATATATGGACAGTGAAGAAGAAGTTTTTGTAGATGCTGATGGGTATTCTTCTGGAAATAATTATCAAGATGAATATTATGAAGATAATTATGCAGCAGGAAATTCTTCTTGGGGAGCAAATCCAACTACTGTAAATATTAATTATTACGGAAATCCGTATTATTACAATTCTCCTTTTTATGATCCTTGGTATTATGGACCGAGTTATTATTACCCAAATTATTATTACCCGAGATATTACTATCCAGGATCTTGGACTTGGGGCTGGGGCGGATATTATAGCGGTTGGAGTTTCGGATTTGGCTTAGGATATGGTTTTGGAGCAGGTGGTTTTTATCATAATTATCCATATTATGGTTATGGAGGGTATTATGGTGGATATTATAACAACTATTATGCTTCTTCAAATTATAGATCTTACCATAATGGAAGAAGAGGATATAATAATTTTGCTACTGGAAGAACTACTTCAAGAAGTGGACTTGGGCTTTCAAATGCTAATACAGTAAGCAGAAGAGCTATAAATTCTTCTACAGCTAATAGTAGAGCAAATGCAAATAATCGTAGAGATGTAAATACAAACAATAGAAATACAGCTATGAATAATAGAAGAGAAGTAAACTCAGGAAATAGTAGAGGAACTACAACAAATACACGAAGTGAAGCGAATAGCAGAGCAACAGATAATAATCGTCGTGATGTTAATGCGCAACAAAGAGAATCAAGTAGAAATACCTCTACCCAAAGAAATACTCAGGTTAGAAATCCTAAAAACATCAATGCAGGAGGAAGCAGAAGTGATGTAAACACAAGAAACAATAATAACAATAGAGCAACTCCTCCAGCAAATAACCAAAGAACAAATAGAGGGACACAACCCAGGGTGAATAATAGAGGAACTTCTACACCGACAAGAAGTAATAATAGAAGTGGTTTTTATAATAGTACACAAAGAAATACCACTCCGGCGAGAAATAATAACACAAGAAGCAATAGAAATACCAATACCAGAACGAATAATAGTTCTAACAGGTCTTCTAATTACTCTTCTCCTTCTCGAACACAAAGCGCACCTACAATGAGATCTTCTGCACCGACAAGAAGTTCAGGAATGCGTAGTGGAGGAGCAACTCGTTCTTCTGGTAGGAGGTAGTTTATAATTGAGAATGATTATTTGAATTTTGAAAAGTATTAAAAACAATATTTTAAAAGCTTAAATAATCATTCTCTTTTTTTTAATTTATAAAAACTACTGCTAAAAAAATCAAGCTAAAAATAAGACAAGATGAAAAAAATATTTCTCACACTCGGTTTACTCTTTTCTGTTATCACTACAAAAGCTCAGGATATCACAGATGCTGTTCGTTATTCTCTTGATGAATTGGATGGGACGGCAAGATTTATTTCTATGGGAGGTGCTTTTGGAGCTTTAGGAGGAGATATGTCTGCCATTAAACTTAACCCTGCAAGTTCTGCTGTGTTTTTAACCAATCAAGCTACTTTTAGTTTAAATATGGGAGCTTATGAAAACAAGACAACTTATACAGGAGATGAAAATTCTTATAGAAATAATGATCTCGACTTAAATCAAGGGGGAGTTGTTTTTGTATTTAATAATTATGATGAAACAGCTAAAGTTTCAAGAATGAGTTTTGGAATTTCTTATGACAGAACAAATTCTTTTCAAAATAGATTTAGAACTGCTGGACAAAGCAATGAAACAGTCAGCGATAGATTTTTAGATTTTGCACAAGGTGTTCCTTTAGATCTTTTTACGGTGAGAAGCGGAGAAAGCTTAGATGATTTATATAATTATTTAGGATATGCAAACGAAGGATTTAATAACAACAGATTGCAAACTGCTTACTTAGGATATGAAGCTTATCTTTTTGATCCTGTAGATCCTGATGATATAGGGAATACAGCTTATACTTCAAATGTTAGCGGAAATACCTTCAATCATCTTTATGAAAACTATGAAAGAGGAATGAACGGAAAAATCAGTTTCAATGGTGGTTTAGCTTTAAATGATCAGATTTATTTAGGATTAAACCTCAATAGTCATCATATAGATTTTCGTCAAACTGCTATCATTAATGAAAATATTCCTGGCAGTAGTAAAATAAAAGAAATCAACTTTGCAAATTATTTAGATACCAGAGGAGATGGATTTTCTATGCAAATAGGAGGAATTGCCAGATTGGGAAATATGATGAGAGTAGGTTTGTCTTATGAATCTCCAACTTGGTATAGAATAAGTGAGGAAACCAGTCAGTTTTTAAGAACAAAACATACAGAAGTAGGAGAGATAATTGTTAATCCACAAGTGAAAAATATTTATCCAAGTTACAGCATGCGCACTCCAGGAAGAGTTAATGCAAGTGTGGCTTCTGTGTTTGGAAATTCAGGATTGATCAGTTTTGATTATTCTTATAGAGATTATTCAAACACAAAATACAGTTCAAGAGGATTTGATGAAGTAAATCAAAATATAAAAGATGATTTACAAGCTGTTTCTACTTTTAGAGTAGGAGGAGAATATAAAATTAAATCTTTTAGTTTGAGAGCGGGATATCGTTATGAAGATACGCCTTATAAAGATAAAACTATTGGAAGCTTAACAGGATATTCTGCCGGATTAGGATATAACTTTGGAAATTTCCAAATTGATTTTGCTTATGATTGGTCTAAAAGAGATTATAACCAAGATTTATTATACACTGGTTTCTCTAATCAAGCGGAAATCAAAAATACATTATCTAATTATGTGTTGACATTTGTTTTTCCACTTTAAAAACAAAAAAATAAACAATTAAAAAACGCCAATTTATTATAAAATAGATTGGCGTTTTTTAATAAATTTTCAGTAGTTTTTTTATCAGATATCATCAAAGCTAATATCTGTAAAATTGTTTTCTGTAACTTCAGCTTTTTCTTCTTTCTCTTCATTGTTGAAGTTGTCATCATGTTTATCACTGATTACAACTTCTCCACGCTCTGAAATAATAAATGAAGTCATTTCATTTAAAATGCTTTCAAAATCTTTAAAATCTTCTTTGTATAAGAAAATCTTGTGTTTTTTAAAGTAAAAAGATCCATCTTCATTGGTGAATTTTTTACTTTCTGTAATGGTTAAATAATAATCATCAGCTTTAGTAGAGCGTACATCAAAAAAATAAGTACGTCTTCCTGCTCTTAACACTTTGGAATGTACACCGTGTTTGTTCTCATTTTCATTCATAATCATATAAGGTTTTGTACCGTTTCGGGTTCAAAAATGCTAAAAAAAACCTTTTAAAGCAAATAAAGATTAATTATCTTTTTCGCTGAGTTGTTTTTTATAAAGTTCTTGATAGTGACCTGCGTTTTTTATTAAGCTTTCATGATTTCCTTCTTCAACTACAAACCCATTATCTAAAACAATAATTTTATCTGCATTTTTAATCGTAGAAATTCTATGACTGACGATGATAGTTGTTTTGTCTTTAGAAATACGTCCTAAATTATTTAAAATTTCTTCTTCAGTTTCTGTATCTACAGCAGAAAGACTATCATCAAATAAAAATATATTCGGATTTTGAACCAAAGCTCTGGCAATAGAAATACGTTGTTTTTGTCCGCCAGATAAAGTCAAACCTCTTTCGCCTAAAATCGTATTATATTCATTTTTAAAACCGATGATATTATCATGAATAGCTGCGTTTTTAGCTGCTTGAATTACTTCTTCTTCACTTGCATTTTTATTTCCAAACCTGATGTTGTCTTTAATAGAGTCACTAAATAAAAAAGCATCTTGCGGAACATATCCTAAAGCATTTCTTAAATCTATTAAATTGATTTTATCAATAGGATTTCCATCGATTAATATTTTTCCTTGTTCAATATCATAAAGTCGGCCAATCAATTCAAGAATAGTAGATTTTCCACTTCCTGTTTTTCCTAAAATTGCTAAAGTTTCTCCTGGTTTTACTGAAAAAGAAACATTTTTTAAAGCAGTAATATTCGTATCATCATAAGTAAAACTTACATTTTGAAATTCAATTTTTCCTTTGATGTTATTTCTTTCTTCAACTTTATTAAAAACTTCTGGCTGAACTTGTAAAAACTCATTAATACGCTTTTGAGAAGCTTCAGCTTGTTGAATTAAAGTGGTAATCCAACCCACACTGGTTACAGGCCAAGTCAGCATATTTACATAAAGTAAAAATTCTACAATTGTTCCTACATTTTCAATTTGCCCATTAATCAGTTGTTTTCCTCCAATAAAAATCACTAAAACATTACTTCCGCCAATTAATAAAGCTATTAAAGGATGCAGAAAAGCTTGCATTTTAGCCAAATTAATTTGTTTATTCTTACTTGTGTTTGCTAAAGTTGAAAAATCTGTATTGATTTGTTTTTGAATTCCATAAGATTTTATCACAGAAATTCCGCTAAAACTTTCTTGTGTAAAAGTGCTTAAATGCGAAAGATATTCTTGAACAATTGTACTTCTGTGGTGAATAGCTTGACTGATTTTATAAATCAGATAAGATAAAATAGGAAAAGGTGCAACTGTGTAAAGCGTTAAAATAGGAGCTTTATTCAACATATAAATCAAAACGACTACAAACATAGTAATGGTTGAAAATGAATTCATCAACGCTGGCCCTAAATATAATCTTACTTTAGAAACATCTTCACTGATTCTATTCATCAAATCTCCAGTTCTGTTTTTCTTATAGAAATTTAAAGACAACTTTTGATATTGATCAAAAACTTCATTTTTTAAGTCATATTCAATATTTCTGGAAACAACTATAAAAGTTTGTCGCATCAAGAAAGTAAAAACAGCAGAAATAAAAGCAATAGCAAAAATCAGTAAAATGGTTTTTGTCAATTCACTTTTAAAAAAAGCTTCATCAGAAATTTCATCATTTAAGTATTGTGCAATTAAGTCTGTTCCATTTCCAACAAAACGGGGAACATAAACTGCAAATATCCTGGCTAAAATGGTGATGATAATTCCGAAAATTAATCGCCATTTATATTTGATGAAATATTTATTTAAATATCGTAATGCTTTCATGAAAGATTACTGCTTATTATTGTAATTTGTAATATCAAAAATAATTCTGATATTTTAGAAACTGCAAAGGTAAAGGTTTAAAAACAACTAAATCAAATAGAAAGCTGAGGAATTATTCCTAAAAAAATATTAACTTTTGTTGAAGATGATAAACAATGTATTTTTAAGAAACTTGATTGATTAAAAAACCTTACTTTTGCAAACTGTTTTCTTAAAAGTAAAAAACCGAATAAATTTTCATTCTTTAAATTATGCTTACCCGACGCCACATTAGAGTAAAAGTAATGCAATCTTTATATTCATTAGCAAGAAATGATGTAAACAACATGTCTGCAGAGAAAAAATTCCTCAATAAAAGCATGACAGATATGTATGATATGTTTTTATTGAATTTATCTTTATTGATTGAAGTAAAAAATCAAGCTGTAGATTTTATTGAAAGATCTCGTTCAAAATATTTACCTACAGCAGAAGACATCAATCCGAATTTGAATTTTGTAAATAATAAAGTGCTCAAGCAAATAGAAAATTCAGAAGAATTTAATGATTTATTAGAAAAAAAGAAATTACATAACTGGTTTAGAGAGCCTGGATATGTACAAATGATTTGGAATGATTTAAGAAAATCTGAAGTATATAAAAATTATACTTCAAAAACAGAAGCCAGTTTTTCTGAAGATAAAAAGTTTTTAATAGATTTTTTCAAAGAATTTATTGCGCCCAATCAAAAAATCCATGAATATTATGAAGATCATAAATTAACTTGGATGGATGATTTACCTATTGTAAATACAGCAATAGTAAGAACTTTAGAAAGATTTAAAAAGAAAGCAGCTTTTCGTTTGCCTCGTCTTTTTAAAAATGAAGAAGACAGAGAATTTGCTTTTAGTTTATTTCAGCGTACTTTAATGTATGAAGCAGATTTTAAACAAGACATAGAAAAGAAAACTTTAAACTGGGATCAAGATAGGTTAGCAGAAATTGATGCTATACTTTTAAAAATGGCATTATGTGAATTTTCTTATTTTCCAACGATTCCTGTGAAAGTTACCATCAACGAATATTTAGAAATTTCAAAAGAATACAGCACGCCAAAAAGCAGTGTTTTCATTAATGGAGTTTTAGATAAAATCTCAAAAGAGTATCAACAAACTGGAAAAATGAATAAATCTGGAAGAGGTTTAAGATAAGTAGTTAATTTTTATTAGATTTGACATCGAAACAATTATAAAATTTATTTAAATCTACCTGAGATGAAAAAAACAATGTTATTATTAGCAGCAATTGCAATGATTGCTTTTGCTTCTTGTAAGGATGAAGGTAAAGCTTCAAAGCAAATGGAAGAAACTTCTACTGAAGTTACACAAACATCAAATGATCAAACACAGGAAAATGCAAATGATCAATTTCCTGAATTAACATTTGATGATAATAATTATGACTTCGGAACTGTTCAAAACGGAGAAATGTTAGAACACGAATTTACTTTCACCAATACTGGAGATGCACCTTTAAAAGTTATGAAAGCAAATCCAAGCTGTGGATGTACTGTTCCTGAGTGGTCAAAAGATCCTATTCAACCAGGAGAAAAAGGTTCTATGAAAGTAAAGTTTGATGCAAGAGGAAGATCAGGAAAACAGCATAAAAACGTAAGGTTGACAACAAATACAAAAAGTGGAAACGAAGTGCTGACTTTCTCAGCAACTATTGAGTAATAATTAATTTATATGGAAGGTTTACAAAGTTTATTACCCTTAATATTAATTTTTGCGGTCTTTTATTTCTTTATGATTAGACCTCAAGTGAAACAAAGAAAAAAAGAAAAGGAATTTTCTTCAGCTCTTAAAAAGGGAGATCAAGTAGTGACAAAAAGTGGAATGCACGGTAGAGTTTTAGATTTAGTAGATAAAAACGATACAGTTATTTTAGAAACAGGTGCAGGAAAAATCACTTTTGATCGTTCTGCAATTTCACTTGAAATGACTGAAAAAAGAAATAATCCTGTAGAGGATAAAAAATAATATCTTCTTTTAAAAAAGAATATTAAAAGGTAAAACAAATTAAAGCTGTCTTTTTTAAGGCAGCTTTTTTTTATAAATAAAAAAGTCAACTCAAAAAGAGTTGACTTTAAAATATGAGGAAATAAATAATCTTATTTCTTATAAACTTTAGCGGTCAATTCAGCAATTTTAATCACCACTTCAGCAGCTTTTTGCATACTTTTCACGGGAACATATTCATAACGTCCGTGGAAATTATGTCCGCCAGCAAAAATATTCGGACAAGGTAAACCTTTGAAAGAAAGCTGTGCACCATCTGTTCCTCCACGAATTGGTTTGATGATAGGTTCTACACCCACTTCTTTATAAGCTTCTTCAGCAATATCAATAATATGCATCATAGGTTCAACCTTTTCACGCATATTATAATACTGATCATTTATTTCTATTTCAATAACTTCTTTTCCGTGTTGTGCATTGATTTCTTCAGCTAAATCAAGCATTACTTTTTTGCGAGCTTCAAACTGTTCTTTGTCGTGATCTCTGATGATATATTGCAAAACAGTTTCTTCAACTTCTCCTTTCATACCATATAAATGGAAAAAACCTTCACGTCCTTCTGTGTGTTCAGGAGTTTCTAATCTCGGTAAAGAATTGATAAAATCTTGTGCAATATACATGCTGTTTACCAAAATACCTTTTGCATATCCTGGGTGAACCATTTTTCCTTTTACCTTAACCACAGCTCCAGCTGCATTAAAGTTTTCATATTCCAATTCACCAATTGTACTTCCATCTAAAGTATAAGCCCATTTTGCACCAAATTTTTCGACATCAAATTTATGTGCACCTAAACCAATTTCTTCATCAGGATTAAAACAAACTCTGATTTTTCCATGTGGAATTTCAGGATTGTTGATTAAATATTCCATCGCAGAAACAATTTCTGTAATTCCTGCTTTATCATCAGCCCCTAAAAGTGTGGTCCCATCTGTGGTGATTAAAGTTTGTCCTTTATAATTAGATAATTCTTTAAACTCATCAGGAGAAAGTATGATGTTTTCTTCTTCATTTAAAACAATATCTTTTCCATCATAATTTTCCACTATTTGTGGTTTTACATCTTTTCCTGTAAAATCTGGTGAAGTATCCATATGGGCAATAAAACCAATCACAGGCACATCTCCTTCTACATTGCTTGGCAAAGTTGCCATCACATAAGCATGTTCATCAATAGTGACATCGCTCATGCCAATATCTTTTAATTCTTCAACAAGCTGATGAGCCAAATCCCATTGTCTTTCTGTGCTGGGAGTAGTGTTTGTGGTGGGATCACTTTCTGTGTAAACCGTGACATAACTTTCAAAACGCTTGATGAGCTTTTGTTTATCTATCATTATATTAATTTTTATAAACTGATTTTTAAAAACAGTTGATTTTTATTCTGCCAAAAATAAGGAATTGACAATCCATCACAAAGTCTTTGATAAAATTACTACTTATTTAGGGAATTGGAGTATTTTTGCCAAAACCTGAAATTATGTATAAATCTATAATTCGTCCTCTACTTTTTAGGTTTGATCCAGAGAAAATACATCAGTTTACTTTTTCTTTTTTGCGTTCTACTTTTAAAATTCCTGGTGTAAAAAACAGCTTAAAAAAGAAATATCAACTTGAAGACAAAAGATTAGAAAGAGAAGTTTTCGGCTTGAAATTTAAAAATCCTGTAGGATTAGCAGCAGGTTTTGATAAAGATGCAAAACTTTATAAAGAACTCAGCGGATTGGGTTTTGGATTTATAGAAATTGGAACTTTAACACCCAAACCTCAAATTGGAAATCCTAAAAAAAGATTATTCAGGTTAAAATCTGATGAAGCAGTGATCAATAGAATGGGATTTAATAATCAAGGAGTGGAAGCTGCAGTTGAGCGTTTAAAAAAGAATAATGGAGAAGTTTTAATCGGTGGAAATATTGGAAAAAACAAAGTTACTCCCAATGAAAATGCAGTAGATGATTATGAAATTTGCTTTGAAGCACTTTTTCCTTATGTTGATTATTTTGTGGTGAATGTAAGTTCACCAAACACTCCAGGATTACGAGAATTACAAGATAAAAAACCACTGACAAAATTGTTGAATTTTTTGCAAGATTTGAATGCGAAAAAAAATCAACCCAAACCAATTTTGTTGAAAATTGCCCCAGATTTAACAGAAGAACAGCTTTTAGATATTATTGAAATTGTAAAAACCACAAAAACAGATGGAGTAATTGCCACCAACACCACTATTTCTCGAGAAGGATTAACTTCAGCAAACAAAAATGAAATGGGGGGATTAAGCGGAAAACCATTGACAAAAAAATCTACAGAAGTAATTCGTTTTTTAGCGGAAAAAAGCAATCAGTCTTTTCCAATTATTGGCGTAGGCGGAATTCATTCTGCTGAAGATGCTTTAGAAAAATTAGAAGCTGGCGCGAGCTTAGTGCAGCTTTATACCGGATTTATTTATGAAGGCCCGAAGTTGATTAAGAAAATTAATAAAGCAATTATAGAGCGAAATTTATAAAACATAACTTTTTACTATATTTGAAGCATGGGAAAAATTAAATTGATAGAATGTCCACGAGATGCAATGCAAGGCATCAAAGAATTTATTCCAACAGAGAAAAAAGTTGATTATATTCAAGCTTTATTGCGTTGTGGATTTGACACGATAGATTTTGGAAGTTTTGTTTCGCCAAAAGCTATTCCACAGATGAAAGATACTGCTGAGGTTTTAGCTAATTTAGATTTGTCGAAAACACAAAGTAAATTGTTGGCTATTGTTGCCAATGTGAGAGGTGCTCAAGATGCTTCTCAACATCAAGAAATAAAATATTTGGGATATCCTTTTTCTATTTCTGAGAATTTTCAAATGAGAAATACCCATAAAACCATAGCTCAATCTGTTGAAATTCTTCAAGAAATTTTAGAAATCGCTGCAAAAACCAATAAAGAAGTTGTGGCTTATCTTTCCATGGGTTTTGGAAATCCGTATGGAGATCCTTGGAATGTAGAAATTGTAGGAGAGTGGACAGAAAAACTCTCCAATATGGGTGTAAAAATTTTATCACTTTCTGATACTATTGGCACTTCAAATCCAGAAACCATTACTTATTTATTTGAAAATCTTGTTCCTAAATATCCAAATATAGAATTTGGCGCACATTTACACACCACACCAGATTCTTGGCATGAAAAAGTAAATGCAGCTTATCAAGCTGGTTGTCGTAGATTTGATGGGGCAATTCAAGGTTTTGGAGGTTGTCCGATGGCAAAAGATGATTTGACAGGAAATATGCCAACAGAAAAAATGCTTTCTTATTTTAATGCTGAAAAAATTGAAAACAACATTAAAATGACCAGCTTTGAATCTGCTTATAATATTGCTTCAGCTATTTTTGGAAAATATCAATAAAGGTGTTTTTTAAGACTGAAAACCATTTTGATTTAATAAACTTTGCACAGTTGAATTGTAAAATATTTCAGGGAAAAGTTCTTCCATGATTCCAGCGTAATCTGAATCTAAGTTTAAAGCTTTATGAAGATGAAATAAACCTTCTTCTTCTTTGTTTAAGCTTAAATATAAACCTGCTAATCTGTATTCTATTTCAGCGGTTTCAGGAAAATCTTCTTCTGCTTTTTCCATTTCGGTTAAAGCTTCTTCAAAAACATCTGCTTCAATTAAAATATCACAAGTAGTAATTCTATTTTCAAAATCTGAATTGCTGAGTTCTTCAAGTTTATGTAAAGCAATTCTTACTTTTTCAGCATTGTCTAAATGCTGATTTATCTTCTTGTAAAATTTCCAATAATGGAAATTCTTTTCATCAATTGAAATTGCTTTTTCTATGTAATAAAGCGCTTTTTCAAAATGCTTTCTTTCAAAATAAAACTCTGTAATGGCAATCCAAGTTTTATCTAATAAAGGATCGGTTTGCAGGGATTTATTAAAAAACTCTAAAGCAAGACCAGTTTGCCCCATTTTATTATAACATTCTCCGATGTGTAAATAAGCAAAAGCTGTAGCATCTTCTAA
>Ga0079226_10000186_pt1 | contig 40569 bp, 43 predicted proteins | sample Poulit2014_FD_76345 | JGI IMG/M metagenome (GOLD analysis project Ga0079226, IMG submission 76345) | Agricultural soil microbial communities from Georgia to study Nitrogen management - Poultry litter 2014 | ecosystem: Environmental > Terrestrial > Soil > Agricultural land | place: USA: Georgia...
AAAGTCCTACTTGAATGAAAATCTCATATTTCTTGATGGTTTTCTTTTTTTTTTACCTATTTTATGCTCCATGTTCCTTTATATTGAAGAATAATATTTTTCTGTTTTGGCGACCAAACCATACTATCTGTTATTTCTAAGTTACTAATTCGCTATTTTTCAAAATTGTCAATAATTATTTGATTTTTTAGTCTTTGAAATATTTGCTTAAAAACGTTAGAATTTGTTGCCAATCATAAGAGAAAATACCATGCTCGCCCTCATGGATATGATAACCAATGTTTCCATCAAGCAAGGGTGTATTTGGTTTAGGAAAGCTTTTATCACCAAGCCCCTTTTTTCCAAAAAGTTGATAAACCTCACTGGCTAAGACTGCCGCTTGGAAAGAATTGTGAGCATCACACCAGTTGTCATTGGTTGCTTCAAAAAGATAAAGCGGTCTTGGAGCGATAAGAGCTAGTAAAAGATGTTGATCAATAGGTAAGTTTTCTTCTTTGCCTGCATATTGGGTAAAATTTTTACACGTCCAGTAAGGAAAGTTTGTCGTCATTTCTTGAATACTTTCTCCTTTGCTTTCCCTAAAAAGTGAAGCACCACCGCATCCACTTACTCCTGCAATAACGATACTGATCCGTTCATCTTGAGCACCACACCAAAGGGCTGTTTTTCCAGCTCTGGAAATCCCTAGCAAGGCGATTTTACGCTTATCAAAGCGTTGGTCTTTCTCAATTTGGTTTACCACTTGACTTACTCCCCAGGCCCAAGCACCGATTGCGCCCCAGTCATTTGGTTCTACTCTGGGTGAAAATTCTAGAATATTTTTAGAATAAGTTGTCAGATGATCATCACTTAAATCATTGGCGTGAACTACAATTAACGCATAGCCTTGGTCAATAATGGAGGAATAATCTAGAAGTTTTTTATTAGCTATTTTTTCCCTTAGTTCTTTAGGATCGTCTGAAACAGAATCAAAGACATCAATCATTAAAAGAACGGGTAAAGGCATAGAATTCGGACGCGAAAATATTTCGTAACGCAGGTTAGAAACGTGCGCCTCTTTTTTAAACGTGATTTGATAAGCTTCGTGTATGAGATTATTAGGTAGAATCTGTTGGCAAAGACACTTACAAACGATTGAATCAAGTATAAGTAAAGGAGTCTGGCCATAGACATTATCTGCAAAAAGCTTTAAAAGTTCGGGTCGCCTTTTTCTCCATGCTTCTGGCGTTTTTCCATTTGTAAACAATTCTGGTAAATTCATCTGTTCATCCCCTTTCTTTTTACTTACTTGTATCCTTTATTTTAGTCAGCTTTGGTTTGCTTTTTTAATAAAAGCCGACAAGTGACAGCTGCCGAAAATGGTAGAATAAGCGCAACACTAATACTGGAAAGTAAGATAACCGCCACCTCGCTTACAAAAGCCTGAGAATTGATCATTACAAACCATGGTGTTCCTAAATCTTGGTACCAGAAAATTAAAGCCAAACTACTACTTATAAAGGCAAATAACAACGTATTGACTGAAGAATTTAAAATACTGCGAACCACGTTCATACTTGATTTGAATAAGTCAGTAAAACTGAGATTTCCAGATTTACGATGGAAAATTTCAGAGGTCGCACTGGCAATCGACATGCTGCCATCGATCAGTGCCCCTGAAACACCAATCAAAATCACAGTAACTGTCAACTCAGCAAAAGAAATCGGGACATCCAATGAAAGTGCCGATAATTCTTCTAATTCTTGTGGGGGGAATCCTGAAATTCCTAATCTTTTTACAATAGGAATCATAAAAATTAGCACGATTACGATGAAGAGTAGAACACTAACTAGGGCAGCTTTGGTTTTTTCATTCCAATTATTGACAAAAACCAAAGTGATGAGACTATTTATAACGATATAAAAAATGGCAATCCAATAAATAGGCAGGCCTATTTTTAATCCCAAAATGAAAAGTAAAAAGAGACCGATGGAAAGAAACAAGCCGCTGATTACGTAAAAAGAAGATTTACCCAAAATGAGTATACTCAAGATGAAAAAAATAAAAACCAAAAAAATGAGAACATTCATTTTTCTCGCCTCCTATTCAATTGAAAGAAAAATAAAGACACCGGAATAGAAAGCAAGATACCAAAACTGCCACAAAGAACACGGATCACTTCTAATGAAAGCAAATGATTGGCTGTTTGACTAAATAACCAGCCATTTAATAAATACACCATAAACATCGGAATCGTACTGCTGAAATAAGAGCAAATCAAAACATTGATCATTGTTGTGCCAATATCTTTCCCCACTTTTTTTCCAGAGGCTATCAATTGCCGAAAGGTCACTCGGTTATTTCTTTCTTCAATTTCTTCTAGTGTCGACAAAACAGTGACGACAGTATCTAAGGTGGCTCCGGTTGCGCCAATCAATAAACCTGACAAATAGATAGGACGATACGGACGCGTCAATCCTCCCATTTCTTCAAAGCGTAGTCCCTTGTCATGAAAAAAAGACATCGCCAGATAACAAATACCAAATGAAAGAAACACGGTGACCGCTGATGTTAAAAACTTACTCCCACTATTTTTTTGAATGCCTTCAATCAAAAATAAAGTAATGGCAATCGAAAAAAGGACATAAATAGCGGTTAACATCAAAAGTGGAACCCCTTGATGGTGTCGATACCAAGTAACCATGAGAAATAGCATCATGGTGTTAATAGCCACGCTAACAAAAGTAGTGACCCCATTTTTTCCGCCAACTATCACTAAACAGAGAAATAAGAGCAGGACTAAAAAGGCTACAAATCCATCCCGTTTTTTCTCAACAACTTTCCTCTTTTGAAAAAAAACTTGGTCTCCTTTTTGTAATTTCACGCTATCAATTTCATTTTCTCGATAACTACTTGTAAGTGATACTTGCTCCCCTTTATTTTCTCCATTTTTAACAACGGCTTGAATTTGTTGCTCGTTTCCTTTTATTTCTACTTGTTCAACTTTAGCAATTGGTATTGTATAAAATGTGGCACTAAATTTTTGTATGCCCCATCCGACCAAAAGACAAAAAATACTTAACAATAAAATAACACCATATTTTCGTTTCACTATCTTTCTCCTTTAATAGAATATTTTTATAGTAAAACAAAAAAAGCAAAGAAACAAGTCTTTAAAAAACTGAAAAATTCAAAGACTTGTTCTTTGCCAATAGTTATTGACGAATCATATAATCAAAAGCTCCTAAAGCAGCTGTCGCTCCCGATCCCATTGAAATGACAATTTGTTTATAAGCAACGTCTGTACAATCGCCTGCTGCAAATACACCTTCAAAGCTTGTCATGCCATGAGCATCAGTAATGATTTCACCACGTTCATTTAGAGAAACCTCTGAATCTTTTAACCAATTCGTGTTCGGAATTAACCCAATTTGAACAAAGACACCAGAAACTTCTATTGAATGGTTGTCATTTGTCTTGCAATCTGTGTAAGAGATTCCTGTGACATGGTCTGTACCAGTAATTTCCGTTGTCGCCGCATTAGTAATCACAGTGACATTATCTAGATCGGCTACACGGTCTTGTAGGACTTGATCGGCTTTTAATTCAGGTAAAAATTCTAAAACATACACATGACTAGCAAGTCCTGCTAAATCAATAGCAGCTTCAATTCCTGAATTACCACCGCCTATAACGGCCACCTTTTTATCTGTAAACAAAGGGCCATCACAGTGAGGGCAATTGGTAACTCCTTTGGTACGAAATTCTTCTTCACCAGGTACATTGACGTTTCGCCAGTGAGCCCCAGTTGTTAAAATGGCTGTTTTACTCTTTAAAACAGCACCATTTTCTAGTTCTACTTCAATGTGGTCATTTTTACGAATTTCTTTTGCACGTTGATTTTTCATGATATCAACAGGATATTTATTTACGTGTTCTTCCACGCGTGCCATCAATTGGGTTCCTTCAATATATGGAGTCCCAATCATGTTTTCAATCCCAACTGTATCAAGTACTTGACCGCCATAATTTTCAGCAACCAAACCAGTCTTGATCCCTTTTCGAGCCGCATAAATTGCTGCACTATTTCCAGCAGGGCCACCACCAACAACTAAAACATCGTAAAGCCCTTTATCATCAAAATCACTAGCATCAGCAGGTCCAGCCGCTTTTTCAAGCAGTTGTTCAATTGTTTGGCGACCACTAGAAAATTCTTCTCCATTTAAATAAACAGTAGGAACCGCCATAATATTTTTAGCATCCACTTCTGATTGATACATACTACCTTCAATCATGGTATGCGTAATATTAGGATTTAATACCGCCATAATGTCGAGTGCTTGAACAACATCTGGACAATTATGACAAGTCAAACTAACATATGTTTCAAAATGCAGTGGTTTATCCACTTCTTGGATTTGTTTTAAAATCCCTTCTTCAATCTTAGGAGCACGACCTGAAACTTGTAATAAAGCCAATACAAAGGAAGTGAATTCATGACCTAATGGTAGACCAGCAAAAGTAATTCCACTTTCTGAGTCTTTTTGATGAAGAGTAAAACTAGGTGTTCGAGACAAAGAAGCTTCGTTCAAATGCAGTTTTTTAGACATTGCCACAATTTCTTCTAGAAAATCACGAACTTTTTTTGAGTTTTCATCATCTGCCAAACTAGCAGTAAAGACAACCTCTTCTTCAAGTAATTCGAGAAACTGGGCTAATTGGTTTTTTATATCTGTATCTAATGCCATAATGCCCTCCTTAAATTTTGCCCACTAAGTCAAGACTAGGTTTAAGTGTATCTTCTCCTTCTTTCCACTTGGCAGGACAAACTTCACCTGGATGAGAACGCACATATTTACCAGCTTTGATTTTGTCAATCAACTCACTGGCATCTCGACCGATACCATCTGCATTGATTTCCATTGCTTGAACGATACCATCTGGATCGATAATAAACGTGCCACGTTGAGCTAAACCTTGTTCATCAATTACGTCAAAACCTGAGGCGATGTGATGCGATGGATCTGCTAACATCGTATATTCAATTTTTGAAATGGCATCTGAATAATCATGCCATGCTTTATGAACAAAATGAGTATCTGTGGAACAAGAATAAACTTCTACTCCTAACTCTTTCAAAGTGGCATATTGGCCTTGAAGATCTTCTAATTCAGTAGGACAAACAAAACTAAAGTCAGCAGGATAGAAGCAAATAACGGCCCATTTTCCTTTCAAATCTTCACTACTTACTTCAATGAATTCCCCATTTTTGTAAGCATCTGTTTTAAATTCGACAATTTCTTTTCCAATCAATGACATATTACGACCTCCGTTTAAATTTTATTAGTTGAGAAAACTCTCTACCAACTACTATAATGAATTTTGATAGTTTGGTCAATGGATTTTCCTTAATAAATAAAAATAATTTTAATGTAAGAATAATTAAAAACAAACTAGGAAAATTTTCTTAATTAAAAGAAAAGCTTTCCTAGTTGTTTTGGAAAATGAGCGATTTATATTTTAGTAATAGTTACGTACTTCATATTATCATTTAGGCGTTATCATTCTCACTTGTTTTCATTATCTAGAATTTCCACAATGGTTTTTTGTAAGAGTGCTGCCAGTGGAAAAATCACCCAACTATAAGCCCAATGAAAGGTAATAAATGACCATAAAAAATACAAAATTAAAACCATTGGCCAGTAAAAGTTGCGAATAATAATTTCTAGTGGAGAACGAGAATTACGTCTTTTCCCATGAGTTCTTTTTTCCTTTTCCTCTCGCCTTTTATCAAATGAATTTTTACTAATGGTGAATCTTTTAAAACCATGTCGGATGATACTGACATAGATAATTAAAAAACAGCCAGCGCCGATTGACGTTAAAAAGACACTAACGCCTAGAGCTTCCAATAAGAAATATTCCATAAAGAAAATCATAAGTGGAATGGACAAAACGAGTGCCCCAATCCCACAAACCAGCCCCGTGGTAAAACTTTTTTCGTAGTTCAACCATTCATTATGTGCTTCTTTTTGTGTCATTGAATCAAGGGGGCGATTGACTAGACGCTTCATTTTACGATTATATTTGATGGATGTAGAAATAATCAAGCCAATACCTAAAGCTAAAGCAATAAAGAAACCAAAAATAGCAATAAAAGTGAAAAATGGGCCATAGTCAATAAGACACATTAAGGCAATTGAAAAGAAAAGTAAAAAGATTCCTGAGGATAATTCAAACGCAAATTTACGAGTATCAGCCCAAAAATCATAGACTTCCTCTTTTTCAATCGATTCGCCTTCCTCTAGCCTTTCCTCGTTATCTTCTGGGTCGATTTCCAATGCTGATAAAATTTCATCTATCGAGCCAAACTCACTAATGACTTCTCCAATGGCTTCATTTTCACTTTTACCTTCTTGAATCAATTCATGATAGTGATCTTCCATGATTTCCAATAACTCTGCTTTTGCTTGTTTGGTCGCAGATGTCACTGGAATTGTAAGAAAGAGACTATCTAGATAATCCTTAATTGTCTTCATTTTCATTTCCTCCTTCAAGAAATTCGTTGACCACTTTTTTAGTTTGTTGCCATTCAATCTTTTTGTTTAGAAGATAATCGTTTCCTTTTTCTGAAATTTGATAATAGGTGCGTTTTTTCCCATGCGTTAATTCTCCAGCGTAAGAAACGATAAATCCTTGTTTTTCTAAACGTGTACAAGCCGAATATAGTGTGGTTTCTTTGATGGCATAGATATCGTTTGTTCGATCACGAATTTTTTTAGAAAGCGCATATCCGTATGAATCGCCTTCTTTCAGTATGGATAAAATGATCACGTCATTATAGCCACGAATACTATCACTAGAAATCATTTTATCTCACCTTACTTCCTATTTTATATTTTACTCCATCTGTCGTACTAATTATAACGAAATTACTACGATAGATAAAGTAAAATTTGTCTATTTTTTAAAATTCAGCCTTAAGTCTTAGATACCTCTCATTTGTCATAACTAAAAAAACCGATGATAGCTGCATAATCATCGGTTTAAAAATTATTCTTCTTGTAAAATGCCTGTCATTGCTAAATCATTTAAAAAATGAATCGGCAAAGAAAGCTTAGGATTAAAGAAAAAATCCATTGTAGCAAGTTGATTAAGGGTGGTTTCTTTAGCAACTAAAGCAGACAAGATATTGATGATCTCGACCGTTTTTTCATCAGGTGTCAATAATTGACCACCAATCAGTTTCTTTGTTTTTGGATCGTAAACAATTTTTATTGTGAGCGAAAAATTATCTTGTTCTTCACCGAACAATCTAGACTTTGTATAAGTGTTGGTGACTGAGGCTGTTTGTAAGTCAAAATAAGGCGCCTCTTCTTCATTGATTCCAGTGCTTGCTAGATAATAATTAAATAGTTGGCTAACAATCGTACGCTGGGAACCTGGAAAAGCAATCGTATTTCCTAATAAAATGTTGGTAGCAGCGATTATACCTGTTCGATAGGCATTGGTGACTAAAGGAATATAGAGTGTCTCGTCAGTATGATTAAAGGACACTGCGACTAGATCTCCAGCTGCGTAGATGTCAGGATCAGATGTTTGTAAAAATTCATTGGTTGAAATCGTACCATCCATGTTTATTGTTAGTTGATCTTCTATCAAGTCTATGGTTGGTCTAGGATTAATCGCATATAATATGGCGTCTGCGACTAATAGCTTTCCATTTGCTAAGCGGACACCTACATTTTTCTTTTCTTCATCCGTTTGAATGTCGCGTATTTCATTATTTAATAATAGATGTACATTAGTCGGAAAATTTTGTGCTAAAAGGCTACTGATCTCATGATCAAAATATCTAAATAATAAACTGTCCATTCGGTCGATCAGATAAACTTCTTTTTTCAAACGACTTAAGGTTTCTGCCATTTCAAGTCCAATCAAACCAGCACCAATAATAACAACGGTCTCTGCATTTTCCAATGTTTGCACGGCTTTTTCGGCCTGTTCCAAGGTCTTGTAATGGGTAATTTGCTCTGTCGCTTCAATTGAAAATTCACTATTATATTGGCTAGAGCCCATAGCAAGAATCAAGAAGTCATAAGCTAAGCTAACCTCCTTTTTTTGATCATGGACTTTAGAAAAATAGTGGACAACTTTTTTTTGAGCATTAATGCTTGTCACCGTACTTTTTAAATGAACCTGTATTTTTTCGGCCAAAAGCTCGTCGATGGTTGCTGTAAAACCATCTTCCAAGTAGTCGATCTCTTTTTCTAGATATAAATTGAGGCTACTACCTACGTAACCTAATACGTCGGCTTTTTCAATCAGAATAATTTCAACTTCTTTATTTATTTTCCGAAGATGTCTGGCTGCGGCGATACCTGCATGTGATCCGCCAATAATTAGGATACGCACTATTTTTCACTCCCTTTATTTTCGCTAAGATATTTTTCCAAAGAAGTTCGTAATCGTTGTGCTTCAAAAGTTGAGGTGTAGCCACTCAATAAAAACAGATGATCGTATTGATCTTCTGGGGAAAGCTCCTCCTCTTCTGCAATAAGAACGGCGTGTTGATTGCTGACTTCAGAGAGTTCAATTTTGGGATAAGTGGCAAGAATCTGTTTAACAAACGATCTCATTTTTTCAGAATGTGCAGAAGTTCCTATTTTTAAACAAATTTTTAAAAGACTCGAGGATTTCTTCTTTGTATTTTCCCAAAGAATACCATAGAATTGATCCAAGTTTTTCCATTGAGAATGGGAAATTTTGGTAGATAATTCTTTCTCAATAATATCCATGCAAGCATTCATTACGTCAGGAAAATCATCAGATAACAAAGGTCTATCCCTTCTCCCTGTTTCAATTCTTCCTTTCGTCAAGGCAATATCTAAATGTGTTTGAAAAATTTGCTGTTTATAGTTTTCATTCAAAGGGGCATCTTTGAATAATAGAGCGATGACCTTTTCGTCAACAGTAAGTATATGTTCCACAAAAGGTGCCGTCTGTCTTTTTTCTTCTATTCTATCGGGAAAGATTAAAAATAAAAATAAATAAAGATAAATAACCTCGTATTCTGACCAATTCAGAGCGTAACGACTTAGATAACGAGCTAAAATATTTTTGATTGTTTGGTAGAAAGGGTCAGCAATAATTTTTTCCCAAACCCTTAAAGAGAGGACATGACGTTGTTTTTCTCGATAATCTAAACGTTGTTGCATAATCTCTAACCAAAGGGCTAATTGCCAATAGTTATCTTCCGAAAAAGACAGCGAACATTGAGTTTGTATGACATGGATTAATGGGAGTACACGACTTTTAACTAGTCTTTGTTTCAATGAATTTTGAGACGAGCCCCTCCATAATAGTTGGAAGAAAAAGATGCGTATTTGCCACTCATTTCCAATAATTTTTTTATTATGAAATTGTAAATCAAATTCCTCTAAATATTGATTGATTCTTCTTAATTGACGAAATAATGACGCTTCACTTATTTGAAAGTCCAAGGCCATCTTAGTGATTGTAATTTCCTTCTTTTGATAAATATATTCCAAAATTTGAAAAGTTATCGTTTCTTCTAGATAAAAATGTAAAAAACCTGAAGTACTAAACTCAGCAGGCAAAACTAACGTGTAGCGGTCAGAAGTTGTTTTTTTTAAACTTGCGTGATCACAGTATAGATGAAGTTGACTATTTAAGGTCTCTATTTCTCTTTGTAATGTGGGAACCGATACATTGGTTATTTTCTCAACTTCATGATTGGAAAGGGTGGGTTCGTGCTCTAAAAAATAATGAAAAATTTGAAGTTGCGTCTGCTGGTGCTTATCCATCAAATCAGTTAAAAACATAAGTCACCCCTTTCATCAACCTTAGCCAACAGAAACCAACAAAGCTTCAAAGTAAATGGTTGTTTTATTCTCTCGCTCATTTAGCGGACCGAAATCATTCAAGGCTTGGCTGAGTTTCTCTTTTGATAAGTCTTTTGAAAAATAACTTTTAAAAAACTTTTTCGAAACAGTCTCCATATAAGTGTACTTGAATTTTTTACTTTCAAAAGGAACAGGTAACCATTCTTTATAACGTTCCATCAACTTATGCGAGGCTGTGTCTTTTATTTCATACGATGAAAAAAGCTCATCAGACTCTTCAATGACTCTTAAAAGACAGATTCGTTTTCTAGCGATACGAAGATATTCTAATAAGTCATTTTGCTTTTGTAGGGCTGGATTCATAGCTGAAAAAACAACATCAAAACTATTATCCGCAGTCTGAGAAAGAAAGCTAGTTTGGTCTTTACAATAGAGGGCTAATTTTTCAGATGGATGGTTTTCTCGCGCAATTTCCAGCATTTTAGATGAGAAGTCAACTAATACATACTGGTTGACAAACGGTAAAATTGTTTCAACGTATTTCCCGCTTCCTCCGGCCAAATCAAGAAAAGAATCTGTTGGCAGAACGTTTTTTTCTTTTAAATAGGTTGAGATATCTTCGACAATGGATGTCCTTGTTTCTTCTTGAATTTCTGTATACTCATAAGCAAACTCGTTCCAAAAATTTATTTGTTCGAGTAAATCTTCGGTCATTTTGACACTTCCTTAAAGAAGACAAAAGTTTGTGCCTTAGCCAAACCTTTGTCTTATTCCTAGCGAATCAATAAAGGAACTAAAAATGGATAATGTGTAAAGAAGTCCAAGATTGATCTTCTGCGATTATTCGAATCGATAAACAAATGTGTAGATGCTTTTTTTCCTTGTATCAAGACATGTTGATCTTGATTTAACAAAACATCAAATTTATTCTCTGCAATTTTAGTAAAATCATAGTCCTCTGATTCCATAGTCGTAATGAAAATATCATCAAGAATTTTGGTTGTTACTGGTAAATCACTTTCCAGTTCGACCGCCAATGCTCGGGTATTATCCAATAGACTTTCTTTTACTTCAAAACCTAGTTCTTTAAAATGTAAAAGTAATTGGTTTAAATCGTAGTTTATCATTGAAATTTGACTTCTAGAAAAAATCTTTTCAGCATACCATAAACCGATGAGTTCAACGACTTGTTCTTCTTTTACTGCAACGGTCATTTCAACAGGATTAATGGTAATTAGTGACATGAAATCAGAATCAAAACGCTCATCAACAACGTTCATCTTAAAATTCAAGGTATAAGTCCTGTCTTCTTCTAACTGATAAGAAACTAAGAAGCGTTTTGTTGACCAAGAGTTGTAAGAATCTAATGGCTTCAAACCAACATTTATTAAAGGTTTCAATAACTCATAGGTAAAGTACTCTAACATATTTGTTTTTGCAACCATCGATATTTCTTCTTCATCAGAGATATACCGACGATAACAGACGATCAATTCATCAAAATTGGCTTCTAATAAAGATTTTCGCAAACGAAGGTCTTGTAATTGTTCTTCCACAGAATCAATCCATTGAACAATTTCTGAATGATCTTGTTCTTTTTGAAGATAATAAGGATCATTTATCAGCTTATCTTCGGCTAATTCAGAAGTTTCTTCAGTCCTGTCATTTTCTTCTATGGACGGTTTGTTATCTGCTTCACTCATGAGTACCACCTCCTTTTTTCGAATCAAGAAAGTCTTGTAAAAAAGTTTGAAGTTGTTCATTCATCTTGTCTAAGGAACCAAAATGTTTATCAACTAAGCGCATTTCTTTTATAACTAAGGCCCTGTTCAGACGAATTGCCTGGTATTGTTCCATGAGTTGGTTCTTTTTTTGATCAATAGCGTCCGTTTTGTTCAAAAATGGCTGCCATTCTTTTCTTTCGGTCTGTAAAGCTTCCAGTTGTTGATTAAATTCATCCACTTCTTCATCTGCTTTCGATCGATTAAATAAACCTTTGGATTCTTCAGCTGTTTTCTTTTTCTCTTGGATTACTTGAATTTTTTGATCAATTTTTTCAATTTCAGTTTTGGCAGTGATTTTTTTTGCTTCTAATTCATCCATCTGTTGCTCGATGACCCCCAATTGAGAGGACTGTTCATCTTGAAATTCATGCCATTTTTGATCAACTTGAGGTAAGACAAAAATTTCAGGAATACTTGCATCGATAGCAATCGTAGGCCGTTCTCGATAATAAGTATCAATGGTGTAATAATGCATGGTTGGAGAAAGTTTTTTAGTATGTTTCATAAAAGGAAAAGTTTCCAAAAAACGGTCTTGTAGTTTTTTAGCTAATAATTCATCAATTTCATGATTTTTGTTAGATGTCTCTTTTAACTCTTTATGCAACTTTCCTTTATAAATACGATAGATTGCCGCGACATCCTCATTTTTTATAGCTTCTTCAAAGTCTTGTAAGTCGCGCAGCATTGATCCAATATTTTTTGAAGCTACTTCTTTAATCTCGTTAAAATTTGCTTCCGTAACCGCTGCTTGTTGAGATGATTTATCTTCTTCCATCATGGCCGACCTCCCTTTTCTCATTTCTTCTCTAGTGTATCATTTTTGCTTAAAAAACTCAGCTAAAGGACTCTTTAAAGAAAATAGACAGTTGAAATAATTACTATGATAAATATTGATAAGCTTTTCTTTTCCCTTCTGGAATTGGAAAAAAGACAGTTCCTCGATAGACAAAACCAGACTTCAAAATGGCCTTTTGCATGCCAATATTTTGTTCATGAGTATCGATGCGAACGTCTTTGAACCCTTGCTTTTCCGCTGTTTTGATTAAGTCTTTTAAAAGACTACTAGCGACTCCCTGGTTACGAGTGTTTTTAGCAACGGCTACACGATGAATCGATACGTAAGGATCGTGCCCTTGCCAAGAACCATCTTTAATTTTTGTATAGACCGGATCGATACCAGGAATTAAAGAAGCAAGTCCAACAATTGTCTTATCGTTAATTAACACATAACAATTCCCCATTTTGATATCTTTTAAAATTTGCTGTTCAGAAGGACCATAACCGTTTTGCCATTGCGGAGAGCCTTGCATATAAAGTGATTCAATTGCCTCCAAAATAATAGTCATCATTTCTTTCAAATCTTCTTCTGTGGCCTTACGCAAATTCAATTTATTTCCTTCTTTCACTACATCTCTTTTAGTTTCCCGCGAAATTGTTCGATATGGTCATAGCCTTTTTCAGTCATTATTTCTTTTAGCTCCCGGCTTAACCGATCAAAAACAGGAACCCCTTCTTTTTGAAGTTGTGTCCCAACTTGTAACATCGAAGCACCACATAGCAAATGCTCAAAGGCGTCTCGTCCAGAGGTTATTCCACCAGTTCCTATGATTTGAATGGACGGATTTAAACGCGTATAAAAAGCGCGCACGTTGGCTAAAGCAGTGGGCTTGACATATTCGCCACCGATTCCTCCAAAACCATTTTTAGGCTTTATTACGACTTGTTCTTTATCCGTATCAATAAAAAGGCCATTACCTACTGAGTTAATGGAGTTGATATAAGTTAGGGGGTATTTATTTAATACATCGGCCATCGCATCAAAATGTGCCAAATCGAAATAAGGAGGCAGTTTGATTCCCAAGGGTTTTTTAAAAAAAGCAAAAATGCGCGCTAAAATTGCATCAGTTGCTTCAAAGTCATAAGCTGCCTGTGGTTTGCCAGGAACATTCGGACAAGAAAGGTTTAATTCGGTGATTCCTTTAAAAGAACTTTTTTCAATTTTTTCCAACATTTGGATGTTTTCATCAGGACTCATTCCGGCAATTGAGAAGAAAATCGGAACATCTTGTTCTTCTTGTTTTTGAAGCGCATAATCCAAGTAATAATCGATTCCTTCATTTGGAAGTCCCATTGAATTGATGCTGCCTAAATCAAGAGAACGATAGCGCGGTTTGGGATTTCCTTTTCTTTGAGCTATCGTTGCACTTTTTGTAATAAAAGCCCCAGCCTCACTTTTTGCCAACTGATCCATTTCCTCAACCGTCATACAATGGACACCAGAAGCATTCATAAAAGGATTTTTAAAAAGATTATTCGCAAAATTAGTTTCTAACATACGCATCCTCCGTTCTTTTTTTCAGTTTATCCTGTCTCACAAATAAAAGCAATAGCTCCCATACGCAAAAAAAGTAAAAGACACCTTCGACCGAGGATCTTTTACTTTGGATAATTAGTTATTCTGGAAAAACTTGTATTTCTTTTTATCTTCTTCTGTAATTAACCGTTTCACTTTACAAGGGTTTCCTACTGCAACCACATTAGAAGGAATACTCTTATTTACGACGCTACCAGCTCCAATAATTGTATTTTCACCAATTGTAACCCCAGGTAATACGGTGACGTTTGCTCCAATCCAGATATTGTCCTCAATTGTAATTGGTCGTGCAATCTCTAATCCTGCTGCTCTTTGTTGACCATTAATGGCATGACCCGCAGTGGAAAAGACGCAGTTTGGTGCAATAAAAACATTGTCTCCAAACGTTACCTTCGCTCCATCTAAAATGACGCAATTATGATTGGTGTAAAAATTTTCTCCGATTGAAATATTTGTTCCATAATCACAATAAAATGGCGCAGTAATCACAGGTTCACCTTTGATGGAAGATAACATTTTATGCAAAATTAAATTTTGTTTCTTTGTATCTGAAGGTCGACAAGAATTAAATTCAAAACAAAGGTCAGCGCAAACTTCTCTTGCTTTGACAATCTCTTCGTCATTGTTGGCATCATACATATAACCTTTTTGTGCTTTCTCCCATTCTCTCACTGACTGATTCTCCTTTACAAGATATTCTAAAACAGCGTAACATTTTTGAATAACAGTTGCAATGGTAAAACAAAGGATATATTTCTTAAATCTAGTAAGAAAGGAGCAACTTCCCTTAATTAGAAGGATTTAACTATTTGAAGAAAATGTTTCTGCTCTTAGTTGTGGCTTCAGCGCTCGATGTTTTTGTTGAATAGTAAGGATAATTTTACCGCCCCTAACGTTCATATAACCTACTTTTAACATCGCTGTCGAATGTAAACAGGAACGGTTTTTCCTTCCTCTCAAGTTATTCCTTCAATTTCAATCCTGTCAAAAAATCACCATCCTTTTGCTATTAAATAACAAAAGAATGGTGACTATAATTTGAATGGACTCCTGACAAGTTGCGGTTTTTAAGGTTAGTTTACTATAATGAACTTATTTAAAACAGCCCTAAACCCTGCTACAACAGTCTATCTAATCCCCAATGCAATCCGTGCATAGCGACTCATCTTATCAGTCGACCAAGCCGGATACCAAACCAGCTTCACTTCAATATTTTTCACTTCAGGTACTTCTTGTAAAGCATCATGTATATTATCTGTCAATATATCAGCCAAAGGACATCCCATGGTCGTTAGCGTCATTTTAATGACTGTATCCCCTGTTTCACTGTCAAATTCAAGGTCGTAGATTAACCCCAAATTGACAATATCGATACCAAGTTCAGGATCGATCACAGTTTCTAATGCCATCAAAATGCGGTCTTTAATTTCTTTTATTTCTTGTTCTGTTTTTGGTTCGCTCACTCGTTTTCCCTCCTTGTCTTACTCTTTTCATGATACCTTGTTTTATAGCCTTTGTAAATTACCTAGAATAAGATTCAACAAAACTTAGGATTCCTCCTTCACATCGATACATTGCCAAAAATCATCCAAGTTATCCTTTACTTGTTGCACTTGCCTTGAGACATTATAGTTTTGCCAATGAGGAGGAAACAACTGTTGATATTTCCTTGTGGTAAATCGTTGATCAATTAGTACAACGACTCCCTTATCTGCTTCATCTCTTATCACTCGCCCTGCGGCTTGCATCACCTTATTCATTCCCGGCAATTGATAAGCATAGGAAAAGCCATCTTTATGCTGCTCGTCATAATATTGACGAATCAGTTCTTGTTCATGATTGAATTGAGGAAGACCAACACTTACAATCGCCGTTCCAATGAGTTGTGTTCCCTTGAGATCGATTCCTTCTGAAAAAATCCCTCCCAATACGCAGAATCCAATCAATGATTGCTGAGGGTTTTCAACAAATTTAGCTAAAAACTGTTCCCGTTCTTCCTCATTCATCAAAGAATCTTGTACGATTGTTGCAATCTTTGGATACTTGCTTTGAAACACTTGTAAAGTATCATCCAAATATTTATACGATGGAAAAAATATCAAATAATTTCCTTTTTTGGCTTGTACCATCGCTTGAATCACGTCAACAATTGGCCTTAAGCTTTCTTCTCTTTTTCGATAAGTCGTCTGAATAAAAGAAGGAATGACGATTTTTTGGTTTTCTATCGGAAAGGGACTACTTAGACGATAGCGTAACGCGTCCTCTGATCCACCTAAAACTTCTTGATAGTAATTTAAAGGGGATAAGGTAGCCGAGAAAAGAATACTTCCTTTTGCTTTCTCTAGTGATTGTTTTAGAAATGGCGCTGGTTCTATACAAAAAAGACGTATCTGTACATCCTTGTAGTTGATTTCAATGGTGGTCTCATAATGATCATCATAGAACTCACTAATCTTTAAAAAATGTAAGGTATCAAAATAAACCGTGAGTGCTTGTTCAGAGATAGGGTGTTCTGGATTGGCAGCTAACCACTCTTTAAGTAATTCACTAAATTTATACAATTGTTCGATTAAACTTTCTGGACCAGCTTTTTGATGACGAAACTGCCAATTGTCTTCTTTGGCTTGCTCATAAATAGAAGCAAAATTACTCTCGATTTTGGTCAATTTTCTTTTGATTCGTTTTTCTTCTTTTGGTAAATTCTTTTTTAAATTTAAATAAGCATTTCTGTTAATCGTTGCAGAATACATCTCACGTGAACGATTAACCAAGTTATGAGCTTCATCGACTAAAAAATAATAGTTTTCTTCAGGCTCTTCGAAAAATCTTCTTAAATAAACAGTTGGGTCAAATAAATAATTATAATCGCCAATAATCACATCGCAAAATAGACTAATATCTAACGAAAACTCAAAAGGACATAACTGATGTTTACGTGCGTATTCTTCAATAATTGGACGAGTAAACTGGTTTTCATGATGCAAAATATCCCATAAGCCTTCATTAATACGATTATAATATCCGTTGGCATACGGACAGTCATCTGGATTACAAGTTGTTTCATCTAAAAAGCAAATTTTATCTTTTGCCGTTAGTGTAACGCTTTTTACTTCGGCATTATTTTTATTTAGTGCAGACAATGCATCTTCAGCAACTTGTCGAGTAATTGTTTTTGCGGTCAAATAAAAAATGCGATCGGCTCGATCTTCTCCTAATGCTTTTAAGGCAGGATATAAGGTGGACATTGTTTTACCAATCCCAGTTGGTGCTTCAACAAATAGTTGCTGGTTGGTTCGTAGCGTTTTATAAGCAGCAACTGCAAGTTCTCGTTGCCCTTTGCGATAGTCCTGATAAGGAAAGTCCAAAGCTGTTAGCGAGAAATTACGTACCTTTTTCCAATCATCTTGAAAAATCAACCACTTATGATATTCACCAATCAATTCTTCAAAAAACTGTGTTAAAAAATCAAAAGAAAAACTGCGTCTAGTCCGGGTAATCTCTTTTTCAGTTGTTTGATAATACGTTAATTGGACGGTTATTTCTTCCAATTGTTCTTTTTTAGCATATATATAAGCATAAACCATCGCCTGTGAGAAGAATAATTCAATCTGACTATCTTCTACGTCTTCAAAATGAACTTCGGAAGTTTTTATTTCATCAATAATCCATTTTTCATTTTCACAAAAAATGCCATCTGCTCGTCCCTCAATAATCAGTTGATCCTTATCGACTGAAGCTTCTAGTTGTAAAAAAACTTCCTTTTCATAATCTTCTCCCGCCTCTTTTTGTAGTTTGCTATGGATGCGAGATCCTTCTTGTGCGGTATGATTACTTACTTTTCGGTTATCAATGCTACCTTTACGTAAAATGAATTCTACTAATTTTCGAACGGATATTTTTCCCCGATGCATGCAATCACCTTCCAATTCCTAATTATACCAAAAATAAGTTCTTTTAGATAGAGTACATCCAGTGAGGCTTCCTTTTATTTGGTCTCTTCTACCAGTATTTTTTACTACTTTTAAATAGTATTAACTGATAAAAAACTTAAAGGACAATAAAAAGACTCCAAATTTTAACCTTTGGAGTCTTATCATTTTAATGAAAAAAGTGCTGAAAAGCGGTTATAAGTTTTTCTAAAAAAGAATTAAAAATATGAATATCGATACCCATTTTTTGATAATTTTCTAAAATAGATTGGATTTCCATCAAAAGATAGCCTAGATACAAAATGTATACTAAAGCTAACCCTGAATGATTGGGAATAATCATGGCTACTGGGATAAAAAAGACTAACAACATGATACTCGCTACTTTTCGTAAAATACCATTGATTCCGATTTTTGATGTAATCGTATTTGTAATTTTGGCTGCAATGAGGCCGCTTAGAAAATCAATCACCATAGCAATTGAAAGTAACGATAATAAAAAGAGAATTTTTTGTTCCTTAATTAATAAAAAGACTTCTTGTAAAGACATTATTTCACCTCCTACCTTTATTAACGAGTTCGAGAAGAAAAATGTCCGCTTTTTTAATAAAAAAATTCAAAAAGAACTTTCTTTGTCACGGTTGCTAGTTTACGCTATACTTAAAGTAAAGAAAAAGGAGGGCTTTTTATGCAAGTGAATCGTGTGGTTACTGGAGAAATCGAAGAAAATTGTTATTTAGTTTGGGAAGATGATCAGTTATTAATTATTGATCCAGGTGCTGATAGTCCACGTATTATCGAAGAAATCAATAAAACTGAAGCTAAACCCTTGGCCATTTTGTTGACCCATGCCCACTTTGACCATATTGGAGCTGTGGATACTTTAAGAGATTTTTATCACATTGAGGTCTATCTAAGTCCATTAGAAAAAGACTGGTTACAAGATCCTAGTCTAAATTTATCTGCTAGTTTTGAAGAATCAATAATCGTGCGTCCGGCAGAAAAAGAGCTTGAAAATAAAGAATATCAATTAGGAAATCTTTCATTCAAAGTCGTTTCAACCCCTGGGCATTCGATAGGTAGTGTGAGTTTTATTTTCGAAAATTTTGTAATTGCAGGAGATACCCTTTTTCGCGGAAGTATTGGTCGTAGCGACTTACCAACAGGTAACTTGGAACAATTGTTGGAAAGTATCCAATCGCAATTGTTTACCTTACCTAACCAATTTCCAGTTTATCCTGGTCATGGCGCACCAACGACCATTGAAGTGGAAAAACGATCCAATCCATTCTTTGTAAAATAATGAAAATTTAGGAGTGAAATTATGGAAAAAACTGAACTTTACATTGTGCGTCATGGGAAAACGATGTTTAATGCGGTGCAACGTGTCCAAGGATGGTGTGATACACCTCTAACCAAATCTGGTGCTGAAACGATTTATGATTTAGGACGTGGTTTAAAAGAGATTGAATTTCAAGAAGCCGTGTCTAGCGATAGTGGGCGTGCTATTGAAACCATGCGAATTCTTTTAGGAGAGCATCAAAAAGGTGCTAATATCCCCTATCGTGTCGATAAAAGAATTCGTGAATGGTGTTTTGGTTCCTTAGAAGGAGGTTTTGATGCTGAGATGTGGGGCGTTGTCCCTCGAGTGTTAAATTTTCAAAATTATGATGAAATGGTTGATCGCAACACCACCTTTCACCAAGTATGCGATGCCATCTATGAAGCAGATACGGCCAATTGGGCTGAAACTTATCAAGAACTTGAGTTTCGTGTGAGAACGGGTTTTGAAGATATAGCGTATCGTGTGGAAAAAAACGGGGGTGGCAAAGCCTTGGTTGTTTCTCACGGGCTAACGATTGCCTTCTTGATGAATCTTATCAGAGAAGAAAATAATATTCGGATGGATATTCCCAATGGTTCAGTGACTCGCTTAATTTATGAGAAAGGCTCTTTTGAATGTGTACAGTTTGCGACAACAGATTATATCAAAAAGGGCCAAAGCTTAAAAAACTAGAAATAATCGGAAAAAGATTGGTTATTAGAAGTAGAAACGGTATACTGATAGAGATTCACATTTTATAGGAAAGGATTGAAAAAATGTTTTTTCTTAATATTGTTAAAGCCGTTGTCCTTGGAGTCATTGAAGGAATCACGGAATGGCTCCCTATCAGTAGTACCGGGCATTTAATCTTAGCAAATGAATTCATTAAGATGGATGCCAGCGAAGAATTTATGACTATGTTTAATGTCGTTATACAATTAGGAGCGATATTAGCAGTTGTCGTTTTGTACTTCACTAAATTAAACCCGTTTGCACCATCAAAAAATGCCACTGAAAAAAAGGATACCTGGTCATTATGGTTTAAAGTGATTGTTGCCATTATTCCTTCAGCTATTATTGGTTTACCTTTAGATGATTGGTTAGACGACCACTTTCATAAATTTCTGCCAGTCGCCATCATGTTGATTGTTTACGGGATTGCCTTTATTCTTGTAGAAAAGAGAAACAAAGGGAAAACGCCTAAAATTACAAATTTGACTGACATTACTTATCAATTTGCTTTAATCGTTGGGATGTTTCAAGTTTTATCTTTGATACCAGGAACTTCGCGGTCAGGTGCGACCATTTTAGGCGCGATACTCATAGGCGGTTCTCGTTTTGTTGCTACTGAATTTTCTTTCTTCCTTGGAATTCCAACCATGTTTGGAGCAAGTCTTTTAAAGGTTGTTAAATTTCTGTTAGAGGGCAATAGTTTTGACTTTTCTTCAACCTTTATTTTATTGGTCGGAACTGTTATTTCATTTGTCGTTTCAATCTTAGCCATCAAGTTTCTAATGAATTATCTAAAGAAAAACGACTTTACAGCTTTCGGTTGGTACCGCATTGTTTTAGGCGCAATCTTGATTGTTTATTGGTTGATTGCTCTTTAATTATAATAAAAAGCCAGGACAAAAGTCCTGGCTTTTTATTACGTATTTTTAATAGTCATGATATCAATTGTATCCACAGCATCTTCTGTTGCATTTAAAATCAATTCAAAACGATCGTAAATCTCTTTCCATTTGATGATTTCTAAAAGATTTTCTTCTTCAGAGAATAATTGTTTTTTTAATTGACTGAATAAGCGGTCTCCTTCAGATTCGATATTATTAACTTCCAAAATCAAATTCTTTAAGTCTTTCGAGTTTTTAAACTTGTGAAATTCTTTTACTGCCGTGTGAACACCTTTTGTTGCAGAATTAACCATTTCAGCAAAATGATCCGTTTCTTTTCTCATATCTGTAATGATTAAATTTTCAAAAAGAAAAGCCATCGCGTTGATTCCGTCTAAAATATCATCTATTTGTTCAGAAATGACCATAATATCTTCACGATCGATAGGGGTAATAAAAGATTCGTATAATTCTTTGTTTAGTTGAGCAATCAAAGCATCGCTATCTTTTTCGATTTCATGGATTTTACCCACTTTTTCTTTATAGTATTCAAGTGAATAGTTTCTAACAATATCTTCTAAAATCCCAGCAGCAGTGTAGGCATTTTCTGCTAGAGTTTCCATTGCCTTGAAGTAATCAAAATGTTTTTTCCGACTCATTTTATTCTCTCCTTAAAAAATTGCTACAAAAACTTTTGCCATAATAAATGCAATTGCACCACAGCCAGGGAAAGTTAATACCCAAGCCAAAACCATTTCTTTCACAATGCTCCAGTCAACACTGGACATTCGTTTTGAAGCACCAACACCCATGATGGCCGTTGTTTTTGTGTGAGTGGTTGAAACGGGTATTCCAAACATAGAAGCCAACAACAAGCAAATTGCGGCACTCAAATCGGCAGAAAACCCTTGATAGGTCTCTAACTTGACCATATCCATACCGACTGATTTGATGATTTTCATTCCACCAATCGATGTTCCAACGCCCATGGTAATGGAACACAAAGCCATGACCCAAATAGGTATTACAAAACCATTCCCAGATTTTTCTACAAGGCCGTTGTAAAACAGACCTAACATGAAAACACCCATAAATTTTTGTCCATCTTGTGCGCCATGTAAAAAAGCATTTGCTGCCGCAGAAATTGCTTGTCCCCAAGTAAAGACCTTGTTAGCATTTCTTCTCGGAACCCATTGAAAGGCCCAAGCAATTAACTTGGCGATAAGATAACCTCCACCAAATCCAAAAATAGTTGATACAACCAGCCCAATCAATACTTTGGTCCATTCCGATCCATTGACCGCTCCAAGTCCACCTAATGCCATAGCTGAACCCGTTAATCCAGCAATCAATGCGTGCGATTCACTTGTTGGAATTCCAAAATACCAAGCTGCAACTGACCAAACCACGATTGAAAATAAGGAAGCTGCTAAAGCTACTTGAGCAGCAGCAATTCCTTGCCCATCAAATGAGACAATATTACTGATTGTTTCGGCCACTTGCGCATTAAACATTGTCATGACCAAAGCACCTAAAAAGTTCATGACAACAGCGATACCAATCGCAACATTTGGTTTCAACACTCGTGTTGAAACGGCAGTGGCAATTGCGTTAGGTGCATCTGTCCACCCATTAACAAAGATAACACCCATAACAAGTGTAATTGTCACAATTAGTGCAAGACTCAAAATTTACACCACCATTCATATTCGTTAAACATAAAAAAAGAAGGTCTAAAATTAGAAGTAGTTAATCTCTTCTAAAACTGTTTACAAATCAATACTGTTGATTACTTGTAACGAAAGACCCTACGCTTATAATACCATAAGGAAAAGAAAGAATGAATACTTTCAAATATTTTTTTCAAATTCCTAGAAATTTCTAGTTACGATATATAACCACAAAGCAAGTCTATCTCTATGTTAGTCAATGTTTAACATGGAAGGTATCAATTTTTTTCGTTACTCCCACGGTCAAATGAGGTCACTTCACTTAGCGATTTAGCGTCTAGTTTCTGTTTGAAGCTTGGCAGACACCTTCGTGTAGCGTAGACGTGGTCATAAAGTTTAGCTTTGAATGGTAATATTTTTTCTGTTAAGTAATATTTCTTTACACTTATTATTGCATTGTGACTTTTGTTTAGGTATAATGACTATTGTTGATTTATACGTCTTTCGTATAATTACTCTTTTTCTGGAGGTGAAAAAAATGCCACAAATTGAATCTGCAATCAAACGTGTTCGTACAAACGAAGCCGCAAGTGCTAGAAATTCATCTCAAGTAAGTGCTATGCGTACAGCTATTAAAAAAGCTGAACAAGCTGCTGAAGCTGGTGCTGAAAATGCTGATGCTTTATATAAAGATGCGATCAAAGCAATCGATATGACTGAATCAAAAGGCTTGATCCATGCCAATAAAGCAAACCGCGATAAAAGCCGTTTAAGCAAACGTGTTTCTAAATAAAAAAAAGAGTGGCTCTCCACTCTTTTTTTTATGCTCTTTTTTGCTTGGCCGATGTTTTAAGAAGAAACAATTGGAAAGTAAATTCTTTTTCAGCTTGACCACTTTTTACCAAATAATCATTTTCTATCAATTCATCATAAATAGACGACAAACTATTGATATCTAGTTTTCGAAGCTGTTGTACTGCTAACTTCACTCGATAAGGATGAGCGCCAATCGTTTTGGTAATATCGCCTTGAGTATAGCCGTTTTTTATTAAAATGGCTGTCTGCAACAAGAGACGAATTTGGCTGATTAATATTGCGTTGATCTTAATTGTTTCCTCTCCTTGCGTATGAAGATCCTCATACAAACGTAACGCTTTCTCAGCGTTTCCCGCCAACAAATCATTTGTTAAATCAAAAATATTATGTTCCAAGGTCTTAGGAACTAGCTGCTCAATATCTTTTACCGTGACTTTTTTGCTTTCAGTAGCAAAAAGTTTGATTTTGTCAAACTCTCGCATTGACTTTGATAAATCAGCATCCGTAAGTCTGATAAACAACTCAAAGGCTTCTCGACTCATAAAGATTCCTTCATTATCAATAGTTTGTTGCAAATAACGACGTACTTCAGCTTCTTTTAATGGTTGAACCTCAATTATAGTGCTTGCTTTTTTTAACTGTTTGACGACCTTTTTTCGTTCATCTAGCTTTTCATAATTCGCAAAAAAAACCAAGATCGAGCTATCAATCGGTTGTTTTAGATAATCAAGGAAACTATCGATTGGTTGTTCAGGAGCATTCGTCTTTTTTTCAGCAGTTAAAAAATAAGGTGTTTCAACAAAAATCAACCGCTGATCCCCAAAAAATGGAACGGATTCAGCTTCATCCAAAACAGCGCCTAGACTATCTTCTTCCATATCAAACTGCGAAAAATTCAAGTCCCCTTCTTCAATGACAAAACTTTCTAAAAAAGCAGTTCGTATCTGCTTTTGTAAATACTCTTCTGTACCAAGTACTAAATAGACGGGCGTAAAATTTTTCTCGTGGATTTTTTGTATAGCTTCTTGAACTTTCAACGGCTTTCTCACCATTCTCTTCTTTTATCCTATCACATTTAGTATCTGATGACTATTTGCTTTTTTGAATGAATAATTTTGGATATCGATCCCAAAAGTGCCAAGTATATCGAATCATTCCTTGCCTATCTGTCCGAAAGACTTGAACTTTATTTTGTTTAAGTGTATCCAAAACTTCTTGATTTGGATGATGAAATGAATTATTTAAACCACAAGAAACAATGGCTTGCTTGGGTTCTGTCGCTTGAATAAAAGAATTTCCAGAAGAGGTTTTACTTCCGTGATGTCCTAACTTTAAGATATCTGTTTTAAGTTTAGGATAATGTTTTATGATTTGATTTTCACCTGCTTGATCTAAATCTCCCATTAATAAAAAACGAGTATTTTTGATAGCAAGTGACAACACCACTGAATCTTCATTTTCTCCTTTTCCTCTATGTTGAGGAGATAAAACGTTCATGCGAAGGTTGTCCCCTATTTGATCGCCAGTTTTTACTTCTTGAATTTTTATCGAGCGTGGCAACTTTTTGACTAATTTTTTCATATTTTTATTTTGTAGACTTCCTTGTCCGACATAGATAGTGTCTACTGGAATAGCCTCTACTAAGGCTAGGGTATCTCCCATATGATCGACATCGCCATGAGTCAATACCAAGCCTTTTATTTTTCGAACACCTTCTCCTTTTAAAAAAGGAATCAAGGTAAATTCTGCATTTGCTCTTATTTCTCGTTCTTGCCAATCTTCTTTTAAAAAATTCAACTTGCCACCAGTATCAACCACATAAACATCTTTTTTAAATGGCATCTGAATCACGATACTATCTCCTTGTCCTACGTCTACAAAGCTGACAGAAGTATCCAGTGAAAAAGCATTTTGTACCATTAAAAGAACAAGTGGTATGAAAAAATACTTACGGTGTTTTCCTTGATAACAAAGCAGACTGACAATTAGACAAATGACAACAAATATTAGGGTAGGTTGTCCTGTAATAAACGAAAAGTTTTTGGTATAGCTGATCCCTTTTTCAATGAAGGAAATCAGGGTTTCTAATACAAACGTGAGACTATTGTTTTGCCACCCAATAACTGTTAAGCCAATGCTCCCAATACACAGTGGCAAAAATACGCTTGTAAAAAGAGGAGCCATTACACTTGTCAAAAGTCCTCCTAGAAGGGGAAACTCAAAAAAGAAATAAAGTAAAAATGGGGACACTAATAACGATATTTCAAGTGATTGACGGATTTTCGAGAATCTTTGTTTTGGATTATTTTCTATAAACAACAAAATAGCGGACATTCCAATCGATAAGATACCTGAAACTTGCAATAAGCTTTTGGGGTCTATAAACAATAACAGCATCAACACGATACTAAAGCGATCCATCGTTGACAGGTGAATATTGGCTTCTTTAAAAAATAGCCGGATAAGATAAAATAAAGTGGCTCGCCAGACACTAATTGTTGTACCAAATATGGTCACAGAAAAAAAGATTAGCACTGTAAAGAACAAAAAGAACTCGGAAAATGTACGTTGACTTTTACGAAAAAGATAAAAAAACCAGCCATAAAACAGATAAACATGCATACCAGAAATCGTAAAAAGATGTAGGACACCGCTTGTGCTATAGATAGATCGAATGTCTTGAAAGGATACACTTTTGTACCCTAGTAACAAAGATTGAATGTACAAACTACTTTTTTCAGAATAATGATTGTCAACCCAATCGATACAGCGGGCCCGATTTTTCTTAAAAAAATAGCGCCAATTTCCTCTTCTTATTTTTTTAATTTCATTAATACGAAAGGTTCCTATTTTATTTGTTGAAAATTGATACCAAGCTTGATCAAATCCATGAAGATTACGAGCTGTTTCATTTTCTAAAAAATTTCCTTGGACTAAAAGTTCTTTGGACCAATTTTGTCGTTTCATCCATGTCTTTTTTTCTTGCACAGTAGACAATTTATATTGAACGCTCGCTTTTCCTTTTGACATTTTTGCCTCAAAGGTTACTTGATCACCATTGACCTTGATGGTATCTGGGAAAACCTGTAATGACGTCGTGATTTCTTGGTCTGGTTGAACCTCTATGCTAGGTAATCGCATTTGAAAAAAACGAAGAAACAGTAATAAACAAATAATGACACTCAAAAAAAGCAGAAATTTTTGTTTCTTGATCATTAAAATGACCACAAAATAGCAAGTAATCCCCAAAAGAAAAAGAGATTTTAAAATGATGCCAGTTACAAAAGTAGCGCTGATCACTGCGGGAAAAACCAGTTGATTTTTCCAATCTTCAGTGAGTTGGATCATAATTACTGCCGAAAGAAAGTTTTTCAAAATAGACAGGATTTAAGACAACTTTTTCGGCGCTTGCACCAACTTGCTTGATCAAATCAATGGCATAAGGATCATTATGATAATCGTTTAGATAATGAATTTTTTTGATGCCTGCTTGCAAAATGGCTTTGGTACAAGGTAAACACGGAAAATGAGTCACATAAATTTCGCCGCCATCTGTTGAAACACCCAATTTGGCACACTGTAAAAGAGCATTCATCTCAGCATGAATTGTTCGGATACAATGACCATTGACCAAATAACAATCCTCATCTATACAATGCACATCGCCAGAAACAGAACCGTTATAGCCTCCTGCGATAATTCGTCGATCTTTTACCAAAGTTGCCCCGACCTCTAAACGGGTACACGTGCTACGAAGTGAAAGTAAAACAGCTTGGGCCATAAAATATTGGTCCCAGGGTATACGTTGTTTGGACATATTGTCCCTCCTTTTAAAAGTAAAATTTAGTGTTAGTTAGTTATATTGTAATCGACTCTTTTAATTTTTCAACTGTCTTTTGTCCAAATCCAGAAACTTCTTGTAATTCATCCACATTTTTAAATGCGCCATTTTCTTCACGATAATCAATAATAGCTTGGGCTTTAGAAGGCCCAATGCCTGATAATTGCTGTAGCTGTGTAAGATCAGCAGTGTTAATATTAATGAGTGTATCACTGCTACTAGTCTCATTGTCTGATTGTGTCTGAGTGAAGTCATCAGGCATAGATTCTGCTTCTTCTTTTGTTGGGACATAAATCATTTCTTGATCTTCTAATTTTTTTGCAAGATTTAGTTGCTTTTCCTCGGCTTCTTCTTTCATTCCTCCAGCTAAAAGAATGGCTTCTTTCAAACGCGCTTCTTTTTTTAATTCATAAACACCTGGCTTCTTGACTGCTCCTTTCACGTCGACCATTATGGTGGTCTCTTCGACTTCTTTGGTACTTTCTGTAGTTTCAACCAGCGATTCTTCCGTTGTGGCAACTTCCCATGGTGGCTCTTCTTCTTTTTTTCCTGAAATTAATAGGAAAGTAATCACGACGATGAAACAAATTATTAGAGCTCCAATAGGCAACCACTTCTTTATTTTTTCTACATTCAAAGAACTATCCTCCCTTCTTTTAATAAAGTATGCAAAAAAAGAGAGAATATTTTTTTATTTAATGATTTTTTTCAAAAAAAAAGCCTAGAATTTCTAGACTTTAAATGAACGCCAATAAAGCTTCGGTCGATCGAACAATATAATCTGCTTCAGGAATATCAGCTAATATATGCTCAGGATCAAAAAAGATTGTTTGAATTCCAGCATTTTTTCCTGCCATGACATCTAACGAACGATCACCAATCATGACAGTCTTCTTAGGATCCATTTGATAGGTTTGCATCAGATAGTTAATACTAGCCGGATCTGGCTTACGAGGAAATTCTTTATCTGACCCAACGATTGTCGTAATAAATTCTGTCAGCTGTTCTTTTTGTAGAAGTTGTTGAGTAGAACTAAAATCACGATGCGTCAAAATATAATTATGATGGCCAGCTTTGACGACTTGTTCTAAATTTTTTCTAGTTCCTGGATAAGAAATTGGCGTACGGGGATCTTTTTGTTCAAAGCTTTGAAACACTTTTCGAAACATCTGAAAATCCAAGTGATTATCTCTAGCAACAGCCGATGAAGACTCTTGTTTAAGGGTGCGAAAGACTTCTTCTCGATCTGGCGTCTTGCTGAAATGAACTAAAGCATTGACCATCCCTTCTAAAATAACTGGATAGGTATCAAATAAAGTACCATCAAAATCCCAAATATAATGTTCAAACATATAGCAAAACCTTTCTAATTTTTAAATGAGTGAATCGGTGCTGGTATTCGTCCGCCCCGATTAATAAAGTCGGTTGATCCTGCTTGGTTTACTTGCATAACTGGTGCGCTTCCCAAGAGACCACCAAATTCGATACGGTCACCAACTTTGGCATTTTTTGCAGGAATCAAGCGAACTGCCGTTGTTTTGTGATTGGACACTCCAATGGCTGCTTCATCGGCAATCATTGCCGCAATGGATGATGCTGGCGTATTACCTGGTATAGCAATCATATCTAGTCCAACTGAGCAAATAGCAGTCATTGCTTCTAATTTTTCAAGATTTAAGTATCCATTTTCAACAGCTTTTATCATGCCAGCATCTTCTGAAACAGGAATAAAAGCACCAGACAGACCACCGACATGGTTACAAGCCATGACGCCCCCTTTTTTCACTGCGTCATTTAATAAAGCAAGTGCCGCTGTTGTCCCGTGGGTACCAACAGATTCCAGCCCCATCTCTTCTAAAATCAAAGCTACACTATCTCCCACAGCAGGGGTAGGCGCTAAGGATAAATCAACAATACCAAAAGGAACGCCCAGTCTTTCTGACGCCACTTTTCCTACTAGTTGTCCCATTCGAGTGATTTTAAAGGCCGTCTTTTTGACTGTTTCACTAACGACGTCAAACGATTCTCCTTTTACTTTTTCCAAAGCACGTTTGACCACTCCAGGTCCACTAACGCCGACATTAATCACACAATCGGCTTCAGAAATTCCATGAAAAGCCCCAGCCATAAAGGGATTATCCTCGACAGCGTTAGCAAAAACAACAAGTTTCGCACAACCCATCTCTGATTTTTCGGCTGTTTCCTTAATGACTTCTCCCATTAATTTGACTGCATCCATATTGATTCCAGCTTTACTCGTTCCTATATTGACCGAAGAACAAACAAAGTCCGTTTCAGCTAAGGCTTGTGGAATGGATTGGATTAACGCGTAATCTGCTCCTTGAAAGCCTTTCTCTACTAACGCACTGTAGCCCCCAATAAAATTAACATCTAGCGCCTTAGCAGCACGATCTAGCGTTTTTGAAAAAGTAACGCATTGTTCAACTGTTGCATGACAAGCTGAGGCAATCACTGAAATTGGCGTCACTGAGATTCGCTTATTAATAATAGGAATCCCATATTCCATTTCGATGTCATTGCCAACTTTGACCAAGTCTTTGGCGCAAGTCGTAATTTTAGCATAAATCTTTTGACAAGCTTTCTCAATATCTTCATCCATACAATCCAACAAGGAGATGCCCATTGTGATCGTACGAATATCTAAATTTTCTTCTTCAACCATACGGATCGTTTCTAAAATCTGATTTGTTTCCATAAGACACTCCTATCCTAATTTATGCATGGCATCAAATATTTCTTCGTTTTGAATACTAATTTTGACACCTAATTCACTTTCAACAGTCCGAAACTCTTTGCGGATTTGTTCAAAATCTACCTCTTCTGGAAGTTCAAGCATCATCATCATCGTGAAATAATTTTGCATGATTGTCTGATTCATATCAACAATATTAATTTGTAGTTGTGCTAGTTTGCGACTAACACCGGCTACGATGCCTACTTTGTCCGTTCCTATAACAGTTAATATAGCGCGCATTATACTCACCCTACCTTTTCCATAATAATTTCAACTCATTTTCAATCATTATAGCATAAGTTTTTTCTGAGAAAATGAAAAATTGACGGGTACAATTGAGGAAAGTAACAAAAGTTTTGAAAAGTAGTGATTGCAATCAAGGCAGGCAAAAACTAATTCGACCGTTAGATCCTCCCTATTCTTAGCCTGATACAATGCTAAAATCTATCGCAACCACAATGACTAGCAGATTTTGTTTTTAAATAAAAAAAAGCTAGTTTTCACTAGCTTTAGATACCTATCTAATCTAAAATTGTTACTTGCACTTGACGACGACCCCAATTTTCACATTCAGCAATGGTTGGGAAATGAACATCGATAATATTGCCTTTGATGGCACCGCCAGTATCAACTGCCACAGCTTCACCATAGCCTTCGACATATAAACGTGTACCAAGAGGAATTACACTAGGATCTACTGCAATTGCTCTAGGATTACTTAACAAGTCTTGACCGGTTGCTGTTAACGTGCCGCCTTCTTGGGCACTATAGGCTGTTGATTCCATAGTAATTGTTTTCCCAGACGGTTGATTAGAAGATTCTTTTTCATCTACACTTTTTTCTTTTGTTGCTTCTTGTTTTGTTGTTTTTTCTTCTGAAGTTTCAGACTTAGAAGTTGTCTTCTTTTTATCTGTATTGATCGTCAATTTTTCACCATCAAAGATTAGATTGGGATTTTCGATTTCATTATCTTCAGCAATTTTATCAATAAAATCAGTAGAACCAAAGTATTTAACAGAAATACCTGATAGGGTGTCTGTTGGTGTCACCACATGTTCGACTTCATCGGCACTAACTTTTGATCCAAATCCTGCTAATCCTAAAAATGCTACTGTAGTTAACGTAAGTAATTTTACTCGTTTCATGAATAAAGCTCCTTAAAAGTTTAATATTTGTTGTCTGAACAACAGTATAAATATTAACAACTTTATTCGCACTTTTGGTAACATTGACGTAACGAAATATGTCAAATCTGTGATAAGAACTTTATTTTGTAATTTTTCTTCTAAAATAGGCCAAAAAGCCTAGTATAGCAATGAATAATAAAGTGGAACCTCTGTAGCCTTGCAATAAAATTTTTTATTTTTTCTAAAATAACTCAAATTTTACATAAATATTTTTAAAAATCACCTTTTTTCATGTTTTATTACAACTATATGAAAATATGACAAAAGACAACTTGCATGTTTTTACAAGTTGCCTCTATTTTTTATTTAAAATCACAGGAAATCAAGTGATCATTGATGATTCCAACAGCTTGCAAAAAAGAATAGACACTCGTCGTTCCCAAAAATTTAAAGCCTTCTTTTTTCAAACGTTTGGTCACCTGATCCGAAAGGTCTGAAGAACTAGGTACGTCTGATATTTTTGTCCATTGGTTATTTGTAATTTGATTATCGACTTGTTTCCAAATAAAATGATCGAAACTACCGTACTCTTCTTGAATTCGCAAAAATTCTTGAGCATTATGAATCGTTGCTCGAATTTTCAACTGATTGCGAACAATCCCAGGATTATTTAATAAAGACTGCACCTTCTCTTCATTATAAGTTGCAATTTTTCGATAATCAAAGTCATCCAAAGCTTTTTTGAAATTGTTTCTTTTTTTTAAAATCAATGACCAACTAAGTCCCGCTTGCATACTTTCTAATACTAAAAATTCAAAAAGCTTTTGATCCTCGTGAACCGGCTTGCCCCATTCATTGTCGTGATAGTCTTGTTCCAACTTGCTTTGTAGCGCCCAATCACACCTTGTTGTCATTGGCTGGTCCTTTCTATCTTTTTATCAATCGACACCAACAATTTTACTTCGACGTTCTAGTAAAACGGCATCACGCCAGGTACCAAATTGATCTCTGCCCATTTTTTCTCGATAACCAACTTTACGAAACCCACACTTTTCATGAACAGCAATGCTTCCTTTATTATTTGCAAAAATATCAGCTTCAAGCATCCAAATTCCTGCCTTTTCAGAATAAGCGATCAAATGGTTTAACAAACTCGTCGCAATCCCTTTGCCGCGAAACTTTTCATCCACATAAATACTAACTTCACAAACTCCGTAATATTCGGGAATATCATAGGATTGCTTTAATGTTGTCCACCCAGCAATTTTCTTATCTTTGGTTTCGTAAACAAAACGGCCCTCAGGTAAACGTTCTTCACTAAATTCGTCATAAGTTATTTCTTCTACTGAGAAAGTCGCTAGGTTGGTCTCCATTCCTTGTTTATAAATCGCATAAACATTGGACCAGTCATTTTCAGTCATTTTTCTAATCGTATCTTCCACTTGGTCAACTCTTTTCTGATTAATTTATTTCTTTTGCTAAGGCATTAGATATCAAGTCTTGTCCTCCCACAAAGTCGAAAGCTTTATCTTTTTTGCTAGAATCTTCTACCATAGCTACAATTACTTCTGCAACATCACTACGGCTTATGGGACTGGGATCTAAATGATTACCGGTTGAAATTTTACCCGTTTCTGGATCATCTGTTAAAGCACCTGGACGTAAAATCGTATAATGGAGTCCAGAATTTATTAACCATTCGTCTGCATAAAATTTTGCTGGGTAATAAGCTCCTAATTGGTCTAAAAATTCAGGGTGATCAGTCAACCAGCGATCTGAACCAATAGCACTCACCATAATAAAATGAGGTATTGCAGCATTTTTACTGGCTTCAATCGCCTTGACGGCACCATCTAAATCAATCATCATGGTTTGCTCCGCTCCAGTACTTCCGCCAGATCCTGCTGTGAAAACAACAGCATCACTGCCTTCGACTACTTTAGTCAAATTCTCAATACTATCACTTAAATCACCAAAAATTGTGTCAATTCCTTTGTCTTTGAAAAACGGTTTTTGTGATTCTTTACGCACCATCGCTACAGGAGTATGTCCTTTTTTCTGTAATTTTTCTGTGGCTAAACGACCTATATTGCCATTAGCGCCAATAACTGTTACTTTCATGATATTTTCTCCTCTCATTATTTTCCCTCTACTATCTAGTATAAATAAGGCGACAATTTTTTTCAAATAGACTGTTTCAAAATTTAGTTCATAGCTATGATGTTGTTTTTCAAATTTCATTTTTAGGAAATACCAGCATTCAATACTCTTACTAACGCCAATAAAAAATTGTAAATTACTTAGGAGAGATTCTTTCACCACATTAAAAAAGACCTCTTGAATATCCTTCAAGAAGTCTTTAAAAGAATCGGATTACACGTAAAATAAATTTTTTGACGAATAAACTGGATCACAAGTAAATGAAATCCCTAAGTTTCTAAGCATTTGTTCGTCTGTCTTATTTAAAATCACCGTCGAATGTGCCTGTTTATCTCTTAAATCATTTAATTTCTCGTAAGCTAATTGAGCCACGGGATTTGTAACGGCACTTATTGATAGAGCAATTAAAATTTCTGAAGTATTCAAAGTTGGTACCCGACCTGATAATTCATTTGTTTTTAAACGCTGAATTGGCTCAAGGATGTTAGGAGAAAGTAATAAAATATCATCGCCAATATTAGCTAATCGTTTGATTGCATTTAAAATAGCTGCTGCACTAGCATCCATCAATTTTGAGGCGCGACCAGTCACAAATTCCTCTTCTGACAGTTCTAAAGCCATCACAGAAGGCATGAATTCTTGATCCCAGTCATCCACTGCTTTTAATTTTTCCGCATACTGGCGCGCGGATTTTACACAAGCTCTGTCTTCTTCTTGTAATTCATTTTCTTCCATAATCAATTGTATCCGCTGCAAGGTTTTCAAATCAGTTAACCCTTTTTTGTAATTATAGGCTGTTTCAAAATAACGACGAATAATTTCTTGATTGGCTGCTTGTTTGACAACTTCTTCATCAATAATTCCCGCAGCCACACGGTTTACGCCCATATCAGTCGGTGAATGAAATTCGGATTCTTTTCCAGTGATTCGCTCGATGGTGCGTTTAATAATTGGAAAAGATTCTAAGTCACGATTATAATTGACAGCAACTTCATGATAGTAATCAAAATGAAACGAATCAATCATATTGACATCTTCCAAATCAACGGTTGCAGCTTCATAAGCAATGTTTATCGGATGTTTTAAAGGAAGATTCCAGACTGGAAAAGTTTCAAATTTAGAATAGCCACCTATCGTTCCTTGACGGCTTTCATGATAAAGTTGATTCAAACAAGTAGCTAGCTTGCCACTACCAGCGCCAGGACCTGTTACAACAACAATCGGTTTTGAAGTGGGAATAAATTCATTTTTCCCAAATCCTTCATCACTGACAATTTTATCCACATTGATTGGATAGCCCTCGATTTCGTGGTGCGTATAGACTTTGATATTGCGCTGTTCTAATTGATGAATAAAAACTTTGGTAGACGGCTGTTCGTTATAACGAGTGATCACAACGCTATTGACCGCTAATTCATAGTCACTTAGTTCATCGATTAAGCGCATGATATCGACATCATAAGTAATTCCATAATCGCCTCTTATCTTATTGCGCTCAATATCTCCTGCATAAACACAAATGATGATTTCAGTTTTATCTTTTAGTTTATGCAATAATTTGATTTTGGCATCTTGGTCAAAGCCTGGTAACACCCGTTTGGCATGCATATCCCCAATCAATTTCCCACCAAATTCTAAATACAACTTCTCATAATGATTGACACGCTCTAAAATATACTTTGATTGCTCCTCAATATATTTTTGAGGATCAAACCCAATTTTATTTGCCATTTATCCGACTCCTTACGTCAAAACTCATTTTCTATTCAACCAGAAAAACAATAAATATACAACTCTTTTTTTCATAATTTTATGACGAAATAAATTCGAATTGGTTTGTTCATTCTTGGTTATACACGAAAAAAGAGCGCTTCTCAAAGAAATGCTCTTTTGCAAATTAGTTGCTAGCTCTGTTAGATAGCAGTTCTTCTATTTTTTGAGAAACGCCATACTCATTATTAGAAGCGGTGATAGAATCGGCGTGTTCTTTCACACCGTCCGTGGCATTTTTAACAGCGACACCAACCCCCACAGCGTCTAGTAATTGAATATCGTTGTCTCCATCTCCAAAAGCCATCATATCTTGGGTGGAAATGTTTAAATACTGGCTAATTTGGTGGATTGCTGCGCCTTTATCAACTTCTTTATTCATTAGATCAATCCACATGGAATCACTAACAGCTACAGAAAAATCTGCATCAAATTCAGGATAAAAATACTGATTATAAACTTCTCGACTATTTTCATTTGGCAAGTAGGCCGTAACTTTATCGGCAGGTTCTTCAAGTTCTTCCAAGTTGTCGACAAATTTCAATTTTTTATAAAATTTCCGGAAGAAATCTTCGTATTTTTGAGCATTTTTTTCAATAAACGTTCCTTCAATGCCACATAAAACCGGAATGGTAGCAATTGACTTCATATACCGTATCAACTGGTGATAATCATCGGTTGTAATCAAACTTTTATACAACGTTTCCCCTTGATACTTGATCAATCCGCCGTTATCACAAATAAAAATAAACTCATTCAAATGCTCCGGAAACATCGCTTCTAGAGTTGCTAAAGGACGACCACTTGCTAGAGCAAAATAAATGCCTTCTTTTTTCACTCGGTCCAAAAGTTCAAAGAAATGTGGGGGTAAGTTTCCTTCATCAGTCAATAAGGTATGGTCCATATCCGTCGCAATCAATTTTATATTTTTCATCGATTCACCTCTTTTTTAACTATTTGCTCTCATGCTAGCCTGTTTGGCAAGTTTTCTCAAAGCCAGTCTTTTTTCGTCAGTCAAACTCCTCAAACGAATACAACTTTTCCCAAGATTACTCTTTTTGAAGACCTCTTGATAGTCCTCAATCACTGACCTGCCATCTTCAAATAGAAAAAAATACACATTGACCGTTTTTTCATATTCTTTGATGGCAATAAGAGGTGAACTATCTTCTATATCCCCTATAAAGAGCCAGCCAAGCCCGTGGAATTTACCTACAGAATACTCTTTAGGAACTTCATCAACTTCAGAACTGATTAGATTACAAATTTCATCAAACATGACGTCTCTTCTCGCTTCTGTAATTATTTATTGTAAATCTTAGGACCTTTGCGCATATTTTTTCGATCATTTTTAGGGGCACTCATCGTTTTCGAACGGCCCCCACCTTGTTGTTTCTTTTTAATCAAATCTAACATTTTTTCTTTGGAATTCATTTTATCACCTCAATCCAACAAATTTACTTATTGGTAGACTCACGTATTATAACAGAAAACAACGATAACTGTCGTTTTTTAAGTATCTCTTTATTGTTTCATTCGTCTAATATCAAAGCTAGCATCCATCACTTTTTGGGTACCAATAGTTTCCAGATGGCTTGTATCAAAATCTTTTCTCAAAGTCAGCGTATTTAAGCAATCAAAACCTACTTTTTCATAAAGTCGCAAGGCCTTATTGTTTCTTGCTGCCACTTCGATGTAAAGTGATTCTGAATAGGTCCTAACCAGCTCTTCCACTAATTTTAACGCATAGCTTCCAATGCCCTGCCCTTGATAAGGTGGCAAAACAAAAAGGTCTTCTACCCAGTCAATAGAACCCCCTCTGCTGGCAAGGTGAACAAAGCCCACTGCTTGTTTACTTTCCAAGATAAAATAAAAGCGATGGTTCTGACTCGTCCACTCTTGCAAATCTTCTTTGGCATCATCTATTGAAATCTCATTTCCATTGTGTTCTTTCCAGAAAGACTGAATCAAAAAGATAGCTGAATCTTGGTCATCACTATACACATTTAATGAAATATTTTTCATGAGCGGCTCCTTTTTTACCCGTTTCAAACATAGAGTTAGTCAGTGGGTTTTCCTTTTTTATTTCGTTTAATTTTTAACCGTTTTTTGAAAAGATGGCGCATTTCTCTTTTTCCTTTTGAGGTTTTTATATCTGCTAGGCTCATTTCACCAAGATAAACTCTTGTCATAATTAATAGATACGTTTCTCCTAAAGCAGCGGTTAATGCTGCTGCAGTTGTCGCCGAAATAGCTCCTCCCATCACACTTCCAACACCAGGAATCAGTTTAATGACATTGGCAACAATTGATCTACCTAATACAGTTGTCCCAGTTGTGCCGATCGTTGCTGAAATCACAGCTGAAATGGTCCCTTTTTCAATAGGCAGCCCAAAAACCGCGGTAATGCCACTTAACATGGCAATTTGTTCAGGAACTAATACCGTAGCATCTGAAAATGGAATAGGAACAGATCCTATAGCAGCCGCTGTCATAGCTGAAGTTGCGACCACAGCTTGTGCTTGTCTTTTTTTCAAATTTAAATTTACCTTTTGTACGGCAGCAAAGGCTTTTTGCACCGTCTTAGGGATGACACTATTCATAATTTCCGACAATTGTAAAAGACCATACGCTTTGACCGTATATTCGTCATTGATTTCAAAATCTTCTGCTAAAACGGGAACAATACTCACAATGTTAAGATTTTCTTTTTCTATGGCTTTCTTTAAAGCTTGGGTATCCTTTTTTGCATAAGATTGAGTCAAAACAATGATTACAGGAACTTCGTAATTTTTGGTTTTGTCTAATAAGTCTTTTAAGAAGTCTGTTTCCGCTTGTTCAAAACGATGAGAAGTCGTGCTGACACAATACCAAATACAATGAATGGCTTGACTAACATCGCCACTTTTGATTCCCCGGTTAATTTCTTCTGTGATGTCATTTAGAAGTACCGATTTTGCATTTTCACCACCAAGTTCAAAACCTGGCGTATCGTAAATAGCCAAAGGAAAATCTGGTTTAATAATTTTACGAATTTCTTTTGTCACAGGCTTTCCGATGCCAGTTTCTGTCATCTTTTGATTGAACATGTTATTAATCAACGTACTTTTACCGACACCAGTCTTTCCCAAAATCATCACGTTCAATGTTTTTAGTTCGGTGTACTCTTTTTTCACAGCATCCATGACTTTTTGAGCTACTTTATTTACATCAAAGTCCTCCATTTATCACACCTCCTGCTGATTTTTAGTGTCAATCTCTGGCAGAAATTCTTTTGGGAGACGTCGATCCAAGGGAAGTTCGATTTTTGGATAACGGTTATTTCGTCTTTTAGAGAGCCGCTTTGATAATAGTATAAAAGGACTAGCTACCAAAGCAGTTTTTGCAAAAATATGATATTTTTTATTCTTTTTCATAATGGTCTCCTGATTTGGCTAAAAACTTATTTACTTTTTGAAGAGATTCAAATAGTCGAAAATGATAGTGAAAACTAAAAAAATAGTTGGATTGTCTTCTTAATTATAAGGTAACCTAGGTAAAAGATGAAGTTTACTAAAAAGGAACATATTTACAATTAATTATAGCTACCTTTCACGTCTTGTTCATTAAAAAATATTCATTCTTCATTTTATAGCCCTTTATCAATCAAATATTTCATTCGTTCTTTGAGACCCTCACTAAATTCATCCAAATCATCAAGCGTGAGAACACCTGTACTTAATAGATTACTAATATTAAAGATGAGCATGGAACGTCGCATATCGACGACTACGCCAGTATCTGTTTTATCTTCTCTGATCCGTTTTTCTAACTCCCAAAACTTATCCGATGCCAACCCATCGCCAGTTAAAAGAATTACATATTCCCGATTGAGTCGCTCCATATACTTTTCTTGCCAGCCTGCAATTTTATTTCTAAACAAAAGCCAGTCCGTTTCAGTATAGCTCTTTTCCTCCATGTCATGATCTCCAGTCACAAATATTTTACTGACATACCCAAGTCTCGTTCTATATCTTTTAATACGCGAAATTTTCTAACAATCAATACAACTTTTTAAGTGTCAGAACCGTTTATTAATTTATCCTTACCAAGTACGTAAACAACTCAATCGTCAATTCTATTTTATCATTTTATCAATCATTTGATAATTAATTATACAAAGATGTTAGAAAAGATTGATCCATCCTATAGTGGATCAGGCCAACAAATAATCCTGTTTTTCAAGATATTTACTATTCTGATTTAACAATCCAGTCTGCAAGTCATGTTGATCAATCGTTTTTTCGTCCTCTTAAAGTAACAAACTAGTTGCAATGGCAAAATAAATGAGTAAGGCAAATAAGTCATTGATCGTACTAATAATTGGACCTGAGGCAACAGCCGGATCAACCTTCATTTTATCAAGAAATATGGGAATAAAGACACCACAAATCGCTGAAACAAACATACCGCCAAATAAAGAGAGCCCAACCACAGCGGCTAATTGAACAGCACTTTGCTCGCCCATAGTGACAACAGATAAGAAAATAAAAGCAATGATAAATCCAAAGACGCCAATCAAAAAGCTATTCGTAAGGCCAATCATGACTTCATTTCGTACATGTTTTTTAACCTCATCCGCTTCATTTATTTTCTCTTGATGTAAGCCCAAAATGGTAACAGAAATCGCCTGCGTTCCTATATTTCCAGCCATTCCCAAAATCATAGGTTGAAATAAGATAAGTGCTGTAATTTGCTCGATTGTATCTTGAAAAAAAGATAAAAAAGCAGCAATGACAAGATTCAAGACGATAGAAGCTAATAGCCAAGGGATTCTTTGTTTGGTTCTTGTAAATGCAGAAGAATCTTCTTCAAAATCACCAACTGCTACAAATTGTTCAACATCTTCTTCGTATTCATCGATCATTGTATCCAACACATCATCGGCGGTGATAATGCCAATCAAATGTTGCCCTTCATCTACCACAGGCATCACGGTATCATTATAATCTCTTAATTTTTGTATAGCACTAGCAATTGTATCCAATTCATGAATAACCGTTTGATCGCGTTCAATAATGCTAGCAAGTGCGTCGCCTTTACGAGCAGAAATCAAATTCTTCAACTCGATTGACCCAATATATTTTTGCGTATGATCAACAACAAAAATTTGATCAATAAAATCACTGTCACTCACATTTTTTACCAAAGCGTCAGTGGCTTCTGGCACACTGGTTGTTTCTTGAATTGCTATGAAATCAGTATTCATAATGGAGCCCGCGACATCTTCATCATAAGCCAACAAGTGGATTGCCTTTTGACGTTTCGGTGTATCAAGCAGTGCCAGGATTTTTTGAACTTCCTTGGCATCAATATCATCCAATAAATTTCTAATTTCATCCATTTCTAAGGCATTTAATAGTTCTTTCTTTTTAGGTTCATTCAAACGATCAAGATAATTTAAAACAAAATTATCGCTTAATTCAATGACGACATCATTCAGACGGTCAATTGGTAACTGATCCAATAACTCAAATTGTCGCTTGGACGGTGCACTTTCAATCATGCGAGCAATATCAAA
>Ga0079226_10000187_pt1 | contig 40452 bp, 33 predicted proteins | sample Poulit2014_FD_76345 | JGI IMG/M metagenome (GOLD analysis project Ga0079226, IMG submission 76345) | Agricultural soil microbial communities from Georgia to study Nitrogen management - Poultry litter 2014 | ecosystem: Environmental > Terrestrial > Soil > Agricultural land | place: USA: Georgia...
ATTTTATTACCAGGACTATTCGCTCTTTTAGGTTGGAATAAAGGCATACAGATCTTAACGCCAATTAATGCCGTACTCTTTATCAACTTAGCGCCAGTCACAACGATTATTATTCGTATGATTCAAGGTCATTCTATTCAACCATTTGAACTCATGGGGGTTGCGATTGTTTGTAGTATGATTATTGCTAATAACCTTCACAATCGCTACTTACAACATCGTGCTACGGTTAAAAAAAATCATCGTAAAACAGAAACACCTGCATGTACTCATAAGACAGAACAGGCTATCTATTGCGAAGAGATCGGCAAAGAGCTGGGAACAACACTGAATGGTTTAGATACCGCAAGATATTAATACTTGCGACTTTATTCACTAAAGATTACATTAAGCCCTCTTAGTCTTAATCAAGCATGAGGGCTTTATGGATCATCCATCAGCACAATATATCCCGATTCTCTATAAACGATATGCCAAAGCTTGGCAAAAAATGCGCGCACAATCAGAATTTGTGGAAAAATCGTGGTTAGATCGATTTATTGACCAACTAACCCCAGCAGGAAATGTGATCGATTTAGGTTGCGGATCAGGTTATCCCATTGCCGCGTATTTACTCAGTTACGGCTTCAATATTGAGGGTATCGATAGCTCAAAACCCTTCATCAAATCAGCAAAAAAAGCTTTTCCATCCGCTTCTTGGCAGCTTGAGGATATGAGGTCTTTCCCTATCACAACTCAATATGAAGGAATTATTGCTTGGGATAGTTTCTTTCATTTAACACGAGATGAACAAAAGAAGATGTTTGCGCGATTTTCACAACTCGCTAAATCTGGCGCGCCTTTAATGTTTACAAGCGGTCATGAAAATGGTGAAGCAATTGGCGACTTTAATGGTCATGAGCTCTATCATTCGAGTTTAGATCCTGATGAATACCGCAGACTACTTATCGAGCATGGATTTGGTCTTCTCTCCTATAAATTAGAAGATCCATCTTGCGGATACCGCTCAATTTGGCTTGCAAAAAAACGTTAATGAAAAAGCCCTTGATATCGTAATACCAAGGGCTTCATGAATGACCGTTCATTCAACCTTCCTTCTATTGATGAATAATGAATGATCTATCTAAGATCACAATAACGATAACAACCTTAATCGCCTTACATTGAATTTAGAAAAATTTCTTTTTATAAAAGAATCCGGCAACGATTCCACTCAAAATAACCATCGCAACAATTAAAATACTAAATGCTTCTGGTTCATCTTGAAATGGCAATGGTACGTTCATTCCATAAATACTAGCGATCAACGTTGGAATCGATAAAACGATTGTTAATGCCGTTAAGAGCTTTACTACATGACTCACATTATTTTGAATGATATTACCATAAGCATCCATCACATTATTAGAATTGAGCTGATTAATTTGTGCAACAGAATAGGCCTGCTCCAACTCAATAATCGTATCTTCAAATAACTCCACACCATTTGGTAACATCTCTAAATATTGCTCTTTATTAATTTTGCGCATGAGATACAACATCTGCTTCAAAGAGATGGTCATATAGAGCAAGCCATCGTTTAGATATAGCAATGTATAAAGCTCAGAGTTACGATACGAACGTGAAAGTTCTTCTTCCGCTTCGGCAATCTCATACTCCATGGTATGCATTAATCGCAGATATCTTTGGGCTACATGATGCAAAAGATCTAGCGTATTTTGCACTTGTATATGCGCCCCTAAACCTTGACAGTTTTTAATAAAGGTATTGAGCAAAATATCTGCCTCAATAGAACAGATCGTGACAAAATGGGAATCCATCAAAACAATTCCTAAAGGAATCGTGCGATATCTCACCCCTTGAGAATTTGCCTCAATTGCTGCATCAATATAGGGAATATGAATAATCATATATGTAACACCCTCTTTTTCTTCAATCATCGGGCGCGTATTGAGATCTAATGCTTCATCAATAAAAAAACGAGGAATTCTCAACTCTCTCTCTATTTTAAATACTTCCGCTTCATTGGGATTCACAACTCGAATCCAGTTATTCTCCGTAATTTCTGTTTCATGATGGTAAGTATTCATCATCATATTTTTATAAATTTGGATCATGGCAGATCTCCTCTTAAAATTTTTTTGTAGGATAAATCCGTTTTTTTTGAGCATTATCAGCGCAATTAACCATCACAGACGAATATATTTTTTCACGTAAAGTACGAGTAATAACAATAAGCTCACACCGACCATTACAGAACCAATCACAACGGTTGATACAGGATTTTCTTCTTGAGGTAATGCCACGTTCATGGAGAAAATCGAACCAATCATCGTTGGAATAATCATGACTATCGCAATCGCCGTTAATGTTTTAAGAACCGTATTTAAATTGTTATGAACGATTGCCGCATAAGCATCCATTAAGTTGCTCAGGCTCTCCCGACGCATTTCTGCAACTTCAGCAGATTGCTCAATATCAACTAAAATATCATTCAATAATCGGCGCTCATCATCATGAATTTTTAAGGTTCTCCCCTGCATAATTTGACGATATAAGATCGCTAATGCCGAAAGAGATGTTGAGAAAAAGACCAAACTCTTATTCAAGTTAATCAAACTAAATAGCTCACGATTATGATAGGACGCTCGTAATTTTTGCTGTAACTTTCCAGCTTCATCATTAATGAATCCTAAGTGATCATCATAATGCTTTGCGACCGCTTTAAAGAGCAGTAACGTGACACGCGTTCTCATTGTTGTTTGAAAAGCCCCATATTCTCCGGCAATCAAATCCATCAAAATAGGATGTGGCTCTTTACTTACTAAGAAAATATTATTTTCCGTGTGAATAATGCCGAGCGGTAAAGTAATATATGGCGCTTCATTTTGTAAGGCACTATTCGGACTTTTCACCGGAATATTCAAAACAATTAAATAACCATGCTCATCACGTTCTAAACGCGGTCTTTCATCTTTATCCAATGAATCTAGAAAAAATTTCTCTGGCAGCGAAAAATCTCTAGTGATTTGATTAATCTCTTCACCCGTTGGATTAATCATCATGACTAAACTATTCGGTCTAATAACGGCTTCTTCTACTAGCATTGCATCTTGACCATTTCTATAAATCTTTAACATAGTTGTCTCTTCTTTTTTCTAATCTTTAGATCAATTTTTTCTTTTTAAAGATGCCAAGAACCACAATCACAAGCAGTACACTTAATCCTGCAAGTGAAGTTAATACCCATGATTCATCTTGAAATGGTAACGGCGTATTCATGCCATATAAGCTTGCAACAGCCATAGGAATCGCAGATATCGTGACGAAAATCGTTAAATACTGCACTGACAGACTCAAATTGTTTTCTATTAATGCCGAATAAGCATCCATCAGATTTCTTAAGGTTGCGTTATAAATTCTTGCTAAATTCTCTGCCTGCGCCGTTTCAACAATAATGTCACTAAGCATTAAGTCTTGTTCGTTATCCGCTTTTAATAAACTTTTTTCTTCTAATGAGAGTAAAAGTTGATGATTTCGCTTTAATGCTTTAGCAAAAAAAAGGAAACTTTTATTATGATTTAAAAGCTTATAAACGCTGCGATTATTAAAGGCTGTTTTCAGCTTATCTTCGATTTGATCAATCGTTTCCCCGACTTCCTTCGTCGCTTGCAAAAAACTACTCGTGGTAATGGATAAAATTCGATAAACAAAACTCGTCGTATCTTGCTCTGCCCATTTCACCAAATATTCATGCTCTAGGCGCATCAAAAGAGGACAATCTCCCTCGCTAATTGTCACGACTTTGTTTTCTTTCACTAAGATCGTCAGCATCATTACTTGATAGGGAATCGCCGAATTTGGTAGATTTCTCTGAGGAATCTCTAGTTTCAGTAACAAGACATCTCCAATTTTTTTCAACAAACTGGTACGCGGTTGTTTTAAAGTATCTTTTGGCAACGATAACGCCGAAAGTACAGAACTAATTTTCGATTGTGGCGGTGAAACAAGATTAATCCAAATCGTTTTCGCCTTCATATGCTCCACTGTTGGAGTCATTGTATTGAGTTGTACATGAGCATGGTTTGTTGTGATCATGACTGAACTCCTTATGATTAAATGTATGTAATAAGAAGCTTTTTTAAAGCCATAACAAAAAAGCGCACCCTCAATGAAGAAGGTGCGCTTTTACAATTCTGTATTAGCACAACATGATAACGCATAGAAGCGTTATCGATAGACGACAGAAAGCTCCATGCGTTGATCCCTCCAATTCATTGAGCTTTAGCACTGTACGGCATAAGAAAATGTTTGTTTTTCTAGCTACGTTATAAACCACCTTAACTCGATAGTTTCTGTTCAAACCCGTTGGCGTCTTTGGACGTTTCTGGGCAGTAGCATGTCTCCGTACAGGAGCCTCACCTAACGAGGTACCTGCAATTTGTGAATGAGATAGTAGGCTTCAATTCACAGCTTTGTCAAATCTATTTTTCATAATAGCAACTAAAAACTGTATAAATTATCGCAAAAATGTCGGTATTTTTGACTTTTTATTGCATAAAATAGTAAGTTATTTTTCATTAAATTTAAAAAAGAACCGATAAAATTCAGAAAATATACAGTCAGTACATATCACGAAAACCAGTAGAATCGTTTTACATTATTGGAATATTACAACCTGTAAGGTTACCCTGTAAAATTTTCACAGTCACTAGAAAAAACCTTGTAGCAACTCAACTACAAGGTTTTTATTTAGACACACAACCAATATCAAAAATACAATTTATATTCAAATACTTACGTCATTTTTAGATACTCTCTTTCCCAACTTGCTTACGCCAGAAAGAAGCATAAATTCCATTATTTTGTATCAGCTCTTGATGACTTCCCATTTCTACAATTGCCCCTTTATCCATCACAATTAAACGATCCATTTCTGCAATAGTAGAGAGTCTGTGAGCAATCGCGATAACGGTTTTTCCTTCCATCAAGACTTCCAAGTTTTCTTGAATGACAGCTTCTGATTCTGAATCAAGCGCCGATGTTGCTTCATCGAGAATTAAAATCGGAGCATCTTTTAATAAAACACGGGCAATAGCAATTCGTTGTCTTTGACCTCCAGAAAGTTTCACACCACTTTCACCCACTAAAGCATCTAATCCTCTTTGCCCATTTTGATCCACTAACTCGCGGACAAACTCATCTGCTTTTGTTTTCTTCAATGCTTCAAATAATTCTTCATCGTTCGCTTCATGATTTCCATAGAGCAAGTTATCACGAATAGAACGATGAAATAATGCCGGTTCTTGTGTCACAACGCCAATATTTTCACGCAAGCTATCTTGCGTTACTTCTGTAATATTTTGCCCATCAATCGTAATTACACCACCTTTTACATCATATAATCTCAAGAGTATCTGTGTCAGTGTCGTTTTACCGGCACCAGATGGACCTACTAAACCAATCTTCTCTCCCGCTTTAATATGTAAGTTCAACTGCTCATAAATCGGTTTTGCCGGATGATAATTGAAATCAACATCTTTAAATATCACTTCGCCGGCAACATTTTGTAAAGTCTTAGCACCTTCATGATCAATGACCTCACGTTCTTGAGCGATCACTTTAATACCATCTTGCACACTACCAATATCTTCAAAAATATGACTTACAACTCGCATCACCCAACTCGACATCGTATTAATACGAATCACTAAGCTCACTGTAAAAGCAATCGCGCCGGCAGTGATCAATGATGCGCCCCAAAGATAGAGCGAAACTGCAACCGTACCGGCAATTAACAGGCTATTAATCATCATTAATGAAAAGTCCATCGCTGTCGATAGTTTTGTAGAATAGAGCGCCGCATCTGTTTGCTCGCGCATCACCGCTTTCGCATCATTTTCATCTTTAGTACTATGAGAAAAGAGTTTTAAGGTTGTGATATTGCTATAACTATCGACCACATGCCCCATCAGCTTTGAACGCGCTTTAGCAGAGCGATGCGATCGTTTACGAGTTCTAGGTAAGAAGTAACTCAAAAGCACGATATATGCTAAAATCCAGAGAATAATCGGAACGGCTAGCCAGAAATTCACCTCGATAAAAAGCACGACTGTTGTGACGGCATAAATCACAACACGCCACATAGAATCCGTGGACATAATCACCGAGTTTCGAATTGACTGACCCGTATTCATGACTCGAGCTGCAATTCCACCAGATAAACTACTATGGAAAAAGTTAATACTCTGTTTTAAGACATAGCGATGTTGTTGCCAACGAATCATTGAAGTGAAGTTTGTGGTCAATGCCTGATTCATAACGAGGTTATGGATTAAGGACGCAATAGGTCTTAGTAAAACAATGACGGTCATCATCCAAATAAATTCACCAGAATGCTCAGCCCAGAGCTCTCCAGGGGAGCTTACCGATTCCACCATATCGACAATCTTGCCGATATAACTAAAAAGTGCAATCTCAAGAATAGAGACAAAGAAACCAATCACTAACAGCCCAACAAAAACCCACTTTACCTGCTTCACATAATGCCAATAGAATGCAAACAAGGTTCGCGGCGGCGCTTCATCTGGATGAGATTTAAAAGGATTGATAAAGGATTCAAACAGCTCAAGTAATTTCATGCTCTTTCTTTTATTATTGTAGAAGTGATGATAGTTTACTTTAATTGAGATTTGTTATCAATTGAGATTTAGTAATATACGACGAACAATAACACAATTGTCCTTCAGTGAAAATTTCTTGTTTTTATCACAATATTCAAGCCACTTCTCCCATATTTTGAGTCATAAAATGAAAAAAGTCGCTCTTCATATACTGAATAACGACTTTAAAGCGTCATGCTATGAGATCATAAATTTTATTTCTAAAAAGCACAATATGACTATTTCGATTGATGAATCTTAATGTCTATGCAATTTTTGATTCTATAAAAGCACCACCTAAACAGATATCTCCATCATAAAAAACAATAGATTGTCCAGGTGTAATAGCTCTTTGTGGATCATCAAAAATTACTCGAACACGATTATTCTCGATCAGTTCCACTTGACACTTCACGTCTTTTTGACGATATCGTATTTTTGCCGTTAATCGAGGATTCACATCCTGCCAATCAATTGGGTTAATTTCATGTAATTCACGAGCCAGCAAACCGCTACCATAAAGCTCTTTTTGATCACCTTGAACCACAATCAATTGATTATTTTTAAGATCTTTATCTGCAACAAACCACGGCTCACCATTAGAATCTTTACGCCCCCCAATCCCTAAACCTTGACGTTGCCCAATAGTATAGAAAGCTAGCCCTTTATGCTCGGCAACCACTTCCCCATTCGGCAAAATCATATCACCAGGTTCCGTTGGTAAATATTGCATGATGAAATCCGTAAAATCACGTTCGCCAATAAAGCAGATGCCGGTAGAATCCTTCTTATCAAAAGTAATCAGCTTATTATCTAACGCAATCTGGCGCACTTCAGACTTTTCATAATCACCTATCGGAAACAATGTATTAATCAACTGCTGCTGGTTTAACAGATAGAGAAAATAGCTCTGATCCTTATTATCATCAATCCCTTTCAGAAGATAGGCTTTCCCATCTTCCCTCGTTACCCGCGTGTAATGTCCAGTCGCCAAATAATCCGCGCCCAACTCTTCGGCATACTCTAAAAATGCTTTAAACTTAATCTCTTTATTACAAAGCACATCTGGATTAGGTGTTAGCCCATCCTTCAAAGTATCTATAAAATAATCGAATACTCGCTCTTTATAATTCTTCGAAAAATTGACTTTATGCAGAGGAATTCCTAAAGTTTCACAGACAGCTTCTGCATCTTTAAGATCATCCTCAGCTGTACAATATCCTTGATCGAATTCTTCTTCCCAATTTTTCATGAAAACACCGTGGACATCGGCGCCTCGCTCTTTTAAAAGAAACGCTGCAACTGATGAGTCAACACCACCACTCATTCCAACAATTACGCGTTTACCTTTAATATCTTCCATCTTCTGTAACGTCCTTACGTTTAGCTATAAAATCTAATATAAGCTCTATTTTAATGCTTTTAAAAAATAAAAACCTCAAAACAATGATCATTATTATGAGGCTTTCAATTCAATCAATTTAAGAGATTCGATGAGATCTGATTGCTTCATCGAATCTCATGTTATTCAATGAATTATTATTTCTTTTTTTCCATCTCAAGATCCACAATATCTCTTAAGATTAATAACCCTTCTTCAAGTAAAAGATCCGTCTCTGTCTCTTTCAGAAGCTTTGTATAAGAGCCATCTTCGTTACGGAACTCCTCTAACGTTAAAGGCTCATAATCATAAAGTACACGCATCCGATTTTGCAGCTCTAAATTCTCTGCTTCCTCTTCTTTCAACTTCGCTTTACGTGTCTCAAGATTGAGACTCAATTCATTAATTTTCCAAAGATCTAGTGTCTTATTTGCCTGACGTTGATGGATTTGATGTTTCTCTTCCGCTTTAAAACGTGCCGCACTTTTAGCTTGCAGCTTATCAAGTACCGACTGTTTAATCACAACCGAAGCATCATAATCAGGTGCCGGCGCTATTGTATCCCACGGCATCACATACATCTCTTTGGCTTCACCAATCTCCGTTGGATCATAAGAACTTGGAAGAACAACATCAGGCACGACACCTTTCTCCTGAGTTGTTTCCCCATTCGCACGGTAGAATTTCGCAATCGTCACTTTTGATTGCCCAGGCTTTGTTGATTTTGCCAAAATACGGCTCAAATCAATCATCGTTTGTACCGTTCCCTTACCAAAGCTCGTTGAGCCAGCAATCACGGCACGCCCTTGATCTTGCATGCTTCCAGCAAATATCTCACTCGCTGAAGCACTTAATCTATCAATTAACACGACCATTGGCCCCGAATAAATAAGATCCTCTCTCGTACTGGCTTGAGCGTCTGTATCTCCTTCAAAACCCCGAGTTTGCACGATAGTTTTATTCGCACCAATAAAAAGCGCGGACAGATCAATCACTTCTGTCAATGAACCACCACCATTTCCTCGAAGGTCAATCACTAATCCATCAATATTATCGTCATTCACGAGCGGTAATAGGAGCTTTTTAACATCTCGTGTTGTACTTTTAAAATCTTCTACGCCTTGCTTACTACCTTCAAAATCACTGTAGAATGCCGGCAAAGTAATCACACCTAGTTTGTACTCTTCCTGACCATTTTCTGAAGACATTGTGAAAACTTCTGATTTTGCTTCTTGCTCTTCAAGCTTCACGGTATCGCGAATAATTTTGACGATTTTTTCGGCACCTTTACCCTTATTGCCTATCATCTGTAAGCGAACAACCGTGCCTTTTTCACCACGAACCATCTCGACCACTTTATCTAAACGCATACCGACGATATCGACGAACTCGCCATCTTCACCTTGCGCGACACCGATAATCTCATCGCCAATTTGTACTTGTCCTGTTAAATCAGCAGGCCCACCTGTGACAACTTCAACAATCTTCACAGAATCATCATCTTGTCTTAAAACAGTACCAATACCTTGTAATGAAAGACTCATGCTGATATTAAATTGCTCCATCTGCTTTGCAGAATAGTAGCCAGAATGTGGGTCAAAGCTTAACGAAATAACATTCATCACAAGGCTAAATAATTCGCCTTCTTCCATATCGTGGATACGCTTACTACGGGTGTTATAACGTTTTTGTAATTTTTCTTTGGCTTCTTCTAATGATAACTTCTCATCTGTCACCATTAGATTAATTAATTCATTTTGTAATCGATCTTTCCATAACGCTCTCAATTCCGCTTTATCTTTTGGATAAGCTTCATTTTTACGCTGAACCACAATACTCCGATCTACGTTAAAATCATAATCTTCTGCTAATAGCTCTGATACTAAAGCATACTGTTCATCCATACGCTCTAATAAAAGTGCGTACATCTCATATGGAACTTCTAATTTTGAACGCTTTACAAAATCATCAAATTTAAAACGATAAGTTTCAAAATGATCAATATCAGATTGAATAAAAAATGTTTTTTGAGGATCTAAAGCCTTTAAATAGAGTGTATAAATACGCTCAGATAACGCATTATCAATTGGTAAACGGTCATAATGATACTGCGCTAAAATCGCAGAGTGTGCTGAGTTTATCAACTGCTCATTATAGGTAGGTGCCGAAACAACAATACTTTGCTCTACTTCACTGCTTGGTTTTGCGGCAATTGAAAATTGCCCCCACATTAATGATGTGGCAATTAATGCGCTACTGACAATCTTAGCAAATCGACTTTTTACAAATTTTTTCTCATTTAACATTGCGTTTTCTATATCCGTTCATTATTTGATTAGTACGCTATTTCTAAATAACCTAAAACACTTCTAAGTATAGCGGAATAAGCAGTAATTGCTTGCTTTTTTCTACCCTCATTTCAATATTGAATTATGAAGTAATGTGATCAAATAGTAGGAACTTATTGATACCCCACGTCCATCTACTCTCTAACCACTTCACATTACAATACTTTTTCGTATCTATAAAAACAGAAGCTAGAGTTTTCACTCTAGCTATCATATCGGCAATCATTTTTTTTGTTAATAGAAACATTGTCCATTATTCAATCTTTACTTATTTTGAAAAGACTATGAGTAATGTCTTGCTTCAAAATCTTTCATAAAGTTTGTTAAAGCAATCACACCTTCGATCGGCATTGCATTGTAAATGCTTGCTCGCATTCCACCGACACTGCGATGTCCTTTTAAATTAATAAGATGATGCTCTTCCGCTTCTTTCAAAAAGAGTGCATCTAAAGTAGGATCTGCCAACGTAAACGGAATCGTCATATTTGAACGAGCATCCACATGAACAGGGTTACGATAGAGACGGCTATTATCAATCGTGTTGTAGAGCATAAAGGCTTTTTTATGATTAAGTTTTTCCATCTCTTCCAAACCACCTTTCTCTTTTAACTCTTTTAACACAAGACTCATGAGATAAATTGCGAAAGTTGGCGGCGTATTCAACATTGAATCATTTTCAGCCTGAAGTGTGTAATTCAACGCATCCGGTACAAATTTTGATGCTTTTCCTAAAAGATCTTCACGAATAATCACAACCGTTAAACCTGCAGGGCCAATATTCTTTTGTGCGCCGGCATAAATCAATCCATATTGGCTCACATCAATTCTTCTTGAGAGAATATTAGAACTCATATCTGCCACAACTGGAATTGGGCAATTTTTAATGTCATAGAAAAACTCGACACCATTGATCGTCTCGTTAGAACAAATATGTAAATACGCACTATCTGGATTCACATTAATCGCATTTTTATCAGGGACATTAACGTAACCTTCTTCTTTACCGCTATACACAATATTCGATACCGCATAACGGCTACCTTCAATGGCTGATTTCTTTGACCAAACACCTGTTTCTAAATAGTCCACAGTTGTTTTGCCATCTCCCATGCGATCTCCTAGAAGATTCATTGGAATAAGACCAAATTGTGCTAATCCACCACCTTGTAAGAATAATACTTTGTAATTTACAGGAATATCTAGTAACTCACGCAAATCAGCTTCACACTCTTTTGCAAGCGCAACGAACTCTTTCCCACGATGCGAAACCTCCATCACCGAAGCGCCCTGCTTTTGCCAATCTAAAAGTTCATCTTGAGCAGCTTTTAATACATTAAAAGGCATTGTCGCAGGTCCTGCGCAGAAGTTATAAGTATCTCTCACGGCTTTAATCCTTTTTCCTTAGAAAAATCATTGAAAATGTCTGTAAATAAGCGTGGTCTATCTTACTACGACAAGACAGATAATTCATGCTTTCCAAAATAAAAATTATTTCACTGAATTATATTCATAAAGTGTCACTCATTTCTGCTAAAATAGTTCGTTTGAAAGAGATTAATTGGTTTATACACCTTAAAGGGATTAGCGTTATGTCTTCTATTATAGATACTCAAATGTCACATTTAGTGCCGATGGTTGTGGAACAGACAGGTCGCGGTGAGCGCTCTTATGATATTTACTCTCGCCTTCTAAAAGAGCGGATTATTTTCATGGTAGGTCAAGTAGAAGATCATATGGCGAATCTTATTGTTGCGCAGATGCTATTTCTCGAGGCAGAAGATCCTAATAAAGATATCTATCTTTACATTAACTCTCCTGGTGGTTCAGTGACTGCCGGTATGTCAATTTACGATACCATGCAATTTGTGAAACCTGATGTTTCTACAATGTGCTTAGGTCAAGCTTGTAGCATGGGCGCGTTCCTTTTAGCGGCGGGCGCCGAAGGCAAACGTTTTGCACTCCCTAATGCTCGCGTGATGATTCACCAACCATTAGGCGGATATCAAGGTCAAGCATCTGATATTGAAATCCATACGCGTGAAATGCTCAAAATTAAAAAGCAACTGAACACATTATTGGCTCATCACAGCAACAAAACAGTCAAGCAGATTGAGAAAGATACAGATCGCGATAACTTCATGAGCGCCGAAGAAGCTGCTAAATATGGCTTAATCGATCAGGTTGTGACCAAACGTTAATCTCTTATCCTTAATATACGAATTTCCAATACCTTGAAATTCGTATATTAAGCATTAAATAGTCTTGACCTTAAATAGACTTTTATAGCAAAACTCATCATCACCAACGATCGCAACAATAATCATGGTCTGTTGAGATGATGCAGTGACCAAATATTGATTGATTGTTACGACAATCAAGATACGACCTCTAACTCGCGGAGTAGATTCACAATATGAGTAATAAAACAGACAAACCAACAAAAAGCGTTGAGTGCTCTTTCTGTGGCAAAGATCAAAGTGAAGCGGAACGTCTCATCTCTGGAAATGGCGTTTACATCTGTAAAGAATGTATAGAGCTCTGCAACAATCTTGTCATTGAAGATGTCAAAGCAGATATCGAAGCGGAAGCTGAAAGCCTCCCAACACCAAAAGAGATTTATGCTAATTTAGACCAATATGTTATTGGACAATCACATGCAAAACGCACTTTAAGTGTTGCCGTTTATAATCATTATAAACGTCTTAGTAGCGAGCAATTAAGTGATCATAATGATATTGAACTTAGCAAAAGTAATATCTTATTAATCGGCCCTACGGGATCAGGTAAGACGCTCCTTGCTGAAACGCTGGCTAGAAGCCTGAACGTTCCTTTTGCCATCGCTGACGCCACCACATTGACTGAAGCTGGATATGTCGGTGAAGACGTTGAAAATATCGTTTTAAGATTATTACAAAACTGCGATTTTGATGTTGAAAGCGCTGAATCGGGAATTATCTACGTTGATGAGATTGATAAAATCTCACGCCGTAGTGAAAACCCATCAATCACTCGCGATGTTTCTGGCGAAGGTGTACAACAAGCGTTATTAAAAATTATCGAAGGCACAACGGCCTCTGTTTCTCCAAGCGGCGGACGAAAGCATCCTAATGCTGAACTCATCGAAGTCAATACTCGCAATATTCTCTTCATTTGCGGCGGTGCATTTTCAGGACTTGAAAAGATCGTTCAACAACGCCAATCAAAAGGCGGTATCGGTTTCGGCGCGGAAGTAAAATCAACTGATGAAGAAAAAAATCTCTCAGAACTATTCTCACAAGTAGAAGCGGAAGACTTAGCGAAATATGGACTCATTCCAGAGTTTATTGGACGTTTACCTGTCATCACAACGCTCGAAGAGCTTGATGAAGCAGCTTTAGTGAATATTTTAACAGAACCCAAGAATGCAATTACCAAACAGTTCTCTTATCTCTTCGAAATGGAAGGTGTTGAACTCGTTTTTGAAGAAACGGCACTCAAAGCGATTGCACAAGAAGCCTTAAAACGCAAAACAGGCGCTCGTGGTTTGAGAAGTATCATTGAACATCTTCTACTTGATACGATGTTTGAACTTCCTTCATTAGATAATGTAGAGAAAGTCATCATTCATGAAAACTGCGTTACCGAAAAAATCGCACCTGAAATCGTTTATGCTAAAACCCAAAGTAAAGCGTCTAAAGCATAATCTTTTCTGACTGATTATTTTCAATTACTGTATTTTAAAAACTCATTAATAAAGGCGAGAAGAATCTCTTCATAAGTTATGGCTGATCACTTACAATCCCCTCCCCCAATCTCGATGCGTTTTCGTGGCTTTCTACCGGTAGTCATTGATGTTGAAACAGGGGGCGTGAATCCTAGAACCGATGCTCTTTTAGAAATCGCAGCAGTCCTTGTTGATATGGATGAATCTGGAAAACTTTCTACCACCGAATCCGTATCTGCGCATGTTGAACCTGAAAAAGGTCTACTCCTCAACCCTGAATCAATGCGCATTAACGGCATTAAGGTAGATAATCCTTTCCGTTTTGCGATTTCTGAAAAAGAAGCGTTGAAAAAGATCTTTGCGGTTGTACGCCAAGCTTTAAAAGATCAAGGTTGCACTCGAGCGATCTTAGTAGGACACAATGCCCACTTTGATCTCGGTTTTTTAAATGCCGCCATCGAAAGAACCGGCATTAAAAACTCTCCTTTCCATCCTTTTTCAGTGATTGATACGGTAAGTCTTGCCGGTTTAGCTTATGGACAAACCGTACTTGCTCGATCAATTATGGCTGCCGGCATTGAATGGGATCATAGTAAAGCGCATTCTGCACTTTATGATACTGAAAAAACAGCAGAGCTATTTTGTAATATCGTCAATATGTGGCAGGAGAAAATCGGTTTTAATATCGAGCTCTTTCAAGCACATGACGATCCTATTGATGAGCGTTAAACTCTTTAATACTATACACTTACAGCAAACTATCGTGATATAAGAGAATTTTGTATGGATACATTAAAAAACCGTCTACAACAGAACCTTGATCTTCTTAGATCACATCAACATCATATTGCTGATGTCAAAATTGGTCTTGAAAGAGAAACCCTTCGCGTCAACCAACAGACCGGAAGAATCAGCAATCAAGATCACCCAAAAGCGATTGGCTCAGCATTAACACATAGCCATATCACGACGGACTTTGCTGAAGCAATGCTTGAATTTGTTACTAATCCCGTAGATAGCGCTGAAAAAGCACTACAAGAACTTAGTGATATTCAAAAATTCACCTTAAGCCAGCTCGATAATGAAATTTTTTGGCCAGGATCAATGCCGCCTTTCATTGCCAATGAAGATGAGATCGTCATTGCAAAATATGGGGATTCTAATGATGCCAAAATAAAATCTCTTTATCGCAAAGGATTAAGTTTACGCTACGGAAAGATGATGCAAGTAATCTCCGGCATTCATTATAATTTTTCGCTAAAAGATCACTTATTTAAAGCTTTTCAAGATGCAACAGATAATCATGACTCTTTAGCTGCCTTCAAAACTAATCGCTATCTTCATGCTTGTCGCAATGTTTCTCGCTATGGTTTTGTCATTCCCTATCTCCTGGGCGCTTCTCCTGTCATGGATAAGAGCTTTTTAGCAGGTAAAGACAATCATTTTGAGTCTCTTAATGACACGGATAGTTACCTTCCAGATGGTGAATCTCTTCGTCTTTCTGATATCGGTTACGGCAATAATAAGTGCCATTTTGATGTCTCTTTCAATAATATTGAAGAGTTCACAAAAAATATTCAGTTCGCAATTTCAACACCTTGTAATATTTTCTCACAGATCCCTGTGATCGAAAATGGGGAATACAACCAGATCAACAATCATATTCTGCAAATTGAAAACGAATATTACGCGAGCATTCGACCAAAACAGATTATGCGCAAAGGAGAAAATTTCCTCACAGCGCTCAATAAACGCGGTATAGAATATATTGAATTACGCTCTATTGATATCAATCCTCTCATTGCTGAAGGAATTGATATTGATTCCATGCGCTTCTTACAGCTCTTTTTAACAGCGGCAATTTTAACGGATGCACCCGAGCTCTCGCAAAAAGAGTACGAACACAATCAAAAAAATCTAAAGATTGTTGCAAAAACTGGGTTATCATTAGATCAATTATTTACCGTCACAACTCAAGAGACAACGCTTAAAGAAGCGCTCTTAGCAGTCACCGATTGGTTAACGCCAATTGCCGATCTTCTAGGAGAAAAGCATCAAGCAGCATTAATAAAGATGATTGAAAAAATTGAAGATCCTCAAAAGCTACCATCCACACAAGTATTAGCAGAACTTCAAAAAAGTGGACAAGCTTATCAAGCTTTCTTTTTAGAAAGAGCCAATACGCTCTACAATGATCAATATTCAACCTTAGATTCTGCACAAACAATACACTTTAAAACGCTTGCTAAGGAGGCATTAGCCCAGCAAAAATCAATAGAAGAACAACCTCAAATTCCTTTTTCAGAATATCTAGATAATTACTTTAAATTCTGATATTTTAACTCCTTTTTAAATATTCAACGAGGTATTTCCCAGTGACACATGTCTCTATAGGTTCCCCGACACTCTATTTAGTATTCGGGATTGTTGTTTCTATCATGATCTTAATTGATATGTTTGCCCTCAAAGCAAGTGGCGACCATAAAGTTAGCGCGAAAGAAGCATTAATTTGGACATTAATTTGGATTACGGTTGCACTAATCTTCGATCTTGGTCTATGGGCTTACATTAAATATATGCTCCCGGCAGAGAGCATTCCTGCAGCACTTGGTGACAACAACTCTTACGCGCTCGATAAAGCTCTAGAATTTTTAACGGGTTATGTCGTTGAAAAGTCGCTTTCTATTGATAATATTTTTATCTTCTTACTCATTTTTAGTTATTTCAAAGTTCCTAATATCTACCAACGCCGCGTTTTAGTTTATGGGGTTTTAGCCGCTGTTTTCTTACGTATTGTCATGGTATTAATTGGAAGCTACCTCATTTCTAAATTTGAGTGGATTCTCTACCTATTCGGAGCATTTTTGCTCTTTACAGGAATAAAAATGTGCTTTGGGCATGAAGAAGAGGCAGATCTTAGTCAAAATAAGATTGTTAAAATTACCAAAAAGTTCTTTAAAACAACCGATGACTACCATAAAGAACACTTCTTTATCCTCAAAGATGGCATCAAATATGCCACACCGCTCTTTCTTGCACTCGTTTTGATTACAATTTCTGACATCATCTTTGCCGTTGATTCGGTACCAGCAGTCTTCGCCGTCACAACCGACCCATTTATTGTTATGACATCTAATGTCTTTGCCATCTTGGGACTTCGCGCAATGTACTTCTTATTAGCAGATATGGCGGAACGCTTCCATCTTTTACAGTACGGTTTAGCAATTATCTTAATCTTCATCGGTATCAAAATGTTAATTCTCTATTTTGATTACCACTTTCCAACCGCACTTTCATTAAGTGTGATCTTAGGAACCCTGATTGGATCCATTGTGCTTTCCCTCCTTTTTCCTAAAAAAGGGCAAGCCGCATAAGTGTAATAAGTCTCGTTTACCGCGAGACTTTTTTAATTCTCTTCGCACAAAGGACGCGCTATGTTAGAGAAAATATTTAAATTAAAAGAACACGCTACTAATTTCCGTACAGAAATTTTTGCTGGGATTACCACTTTCTTAACAATGTCATATATCATCTTTGTCAACCCGAGCATTCTCGGGAATACAGGAATGAATACTGACGCAATCTTTATGGCAACCTGTATTGCAGCAGCAATCGGGACCATTGTCATGGCACTTGCCGCAAACTACCCTGTGGGAATGGCCCCAGGAATGGGCTTAAATGCATTCTTCGCCTTCACAATCGCGGCACCAGTTACAGCCGGTGGTTTTGGATACACTTGGCAGGAAGCTCTTGGTGCTGTATTTGTTTCAGGTGTGATCTTCTTCATTCTCACCGCAACAGGTTTGCGCTCGTGGATTATTGGCGGCATTCCAAAATCTCTTCGTGCATCCATTGGCGCCGGTATCGGTCTTTTCTTAGCATTCATTGGTCTATCCAATCCTGCCGTCGGGATTATCCAAGGTAATCCTGCAACATTAGTAAGTCTCGGCGATCTCTCTTCACCTGGTGCGCTATATGCAATTTTAGGCTTCTTCTTAATCGTTGTACTTGGTAACTTCAAGATTCGCGGCGCAATCCTCATTAGTATCCTCTTCGTTTCAATTCTCAGCGCAATATTAGGACACAATGAGTTCGTTGGCGTTGTTTCTGCACCGCCGTCACTAGCACCTACATTCTTCCAATTGAGCTTTGAAAAAGTATTAAGTGGTAGTTTTATTCAAATTTTAATTGCCTTAGTCCTTGTTGAACTATTTGATGCCACGGGCGTTTTAATGAGTGTTGCAAAACGTGGCGGCTTACTAGATGAAACCAAAGTACCGCAAGCTAAAAAACGTTTTAATCGTGCGCTCTTTGCAGATAGTACCGCTATCCTTTCAGGAAGTTTACTCGGTACAAGCTCTGTTACAGCTTACGTTGAAAGTAACTCAGGTGTTCAAGCCGGCGGACGTACAGGTTTAACTGCACTTGCTATTGCTGCCTGTTTTATTCTTGCGATTTTCTTTTCACCATTAGCAGCATCAATTCCCGCTTATGCAACCGCACCTGCTCTTGTTTATATCGCCGGTTTAATGCTTCGTGAACTAACAGAAGTGGATTGGGATTCCCCAACAGATTCTATTCCAGCTGCATTACTAGTATTGGGAATCCCCTTTACATATTCCATCGCTGAAGGATTTGCTTTTGGATTTATCAGCTATGCTGCACTTAAAATGGGAACAGGGAAATTTAAGGATATTCATCCAGCAACATACATTATTGCGTTTTTATTCTTACTTAAATTTGCACTTTTCTAAATAAATTTGCTTTAAAATTTAAGCTTTGCGCCATATTGTCTTTTTGGTCAATATGGCGTTTTTGAGATTATGGGGAGGATTTTAAAAAGTTATGAATCACTTTATTACTGCAACTTACCGATTCTTCTTTAGTAGCGATTTCGCGATGGGCGTGAAAATGGCGCTCGGTATCTTTATTCCGGTCGCGATTCTCTACTGCTTTAATATTCCCTTAGAAATTCTCATGATCGCCGGCTACGGTAGCTTAACGATGTCCATTGCCGATCAAACTGGCACGCTAAAACATAAACGTAATGAGATGTTCGGCACCTTTATTGCTATCGTCATTATTACCTTGCTTTTTATTTTCCAAACCCCAGGATTACATCTTTTAAAGATTCTCTCATTATCCGCCATCTCTTTTGTCGTCGCCTTTATTTATGCTTTTAGAGAAAAATTTATTGCGCTAGGCTTTATTGTTGGCTTTACAGCCTTATTAGCTGCTTCCAATACTGCTGCAACGCCCTTTGTTTATCTCGGATATTTCTGTTTCGGCGCGCTCTTCTATTTTTTCTTTAGCATGGTTGTCAGCAAAATTTTCGAAATCTATATCATTCGACAAAATCTCTCTGGCATCTATTTTCACCTATCGCACTACTTAAAAGCACTGTCAAAATGCTATCGTCAAAATGTCGATATTGAGAAGGAATTTAAAAACTTCATTAATTCTCAAACAGAACTGTTAGAAGAGTTACAAGTGATGCGAGATCTCTTATTCCGTATGGATTATGAGAAAGATCATCGCCTTAACCAGATGATTAATGAGCTATTATTACTCATAGAAACTCGTGAAATTGCGACCATTCCACTACAAGATTTTGTGGTAATTCGTGAAATGTATCCTAATAGCGATCTACAAATATTTTTTCGGGATAGTTTCCTAAAAGCCGGAAATAACTTAGAAGAGATGGGCATGTATTCCCTTCGTGCCGGAGATATGCTTAAGCGTTTAGGATTCAAGGCGGAACTTCGCGCTATTGAGTATGAATTAGAGCTTTTACGCCGACAAGATTTAGAAGGAGAATCCTTAGAAGCCTATCAAATTGTGGCAAACCACTTTCGTAAAGTCTGGTCTTTATCTCGCAACTTAGAGCGTGTCCGCTCATTTTTAGTGGATGATATTGAGCTTGAGGAGACATTCCCACGCCATAAACTGAAAAAATTTCTCTCACACTCGTACTGGACCAATGATTATATTACGAAGAATCTTACCTTAAAATCACCAGTCATGCGTTTTGCGATTCGCTCATCAATGGCGATGTTTTTTGCTTTAACATTGGTGAGTCTAACGAACTTCTTATCCCACGGTTTCTGGATTGCTTTTACGCTATTGAGTTTAATGCGCCCAGGATTTAGTCTAACAAAAGAGAGAAGCCGAAATCGAATCATCGGCACAATTATTGGTTGTCTAGTTGGCGGTCTATTAATCTCCATGGAGATCTCAACATTAGGACTTCTCTCAATCTTATTTATTTCCGTAATTCTCAATAATGGATTAATTCGCATCCACAATCCATTAAGCGTCACCTTTACAACCGTTTACGTTTTAATCCTTCTCAATATCAGCAAGGATCTTTCAACAATGGAAGGCTTTTCCGTATCGCTCGAAAGAATTATTGATACGCTTCTCGCTGCCGTCATAGCACTTGGATTTAGCCATATTCTTCCTAGCTGGGAGAGAGTGAATTTACCGAAATTAATTCAAACTGCACGAGAAAATCTCTTTAACATTGTATTAGAGATCGAAAAATGGAAAATTCTCAAAACCAATGAAGATGATGCTGATTTAAAATTAGCTTTAAGAACCGCACAAGCATCTATTGTCTCTCTTTCTAACTCCTTAGAGCGCATGAAAGATGAACCGGAGAAAAGCCGACAACATAACATTTCAGAAATCAATGATGATCTTATTGAGATGCAATCCGTATTTTCACAATTATCCTATCTCACCAGTTTGTTAGAAAATCTCGATACAGATCAAGTTGAAGAATTTAATGAAATTTTTCAAGTCGTAAAATTTCGCATGAATCCTGAGCTACACCAAAAAAAATCGCATATTTCTCGCTTCATGATGCTTGAATTAAAACCTTTAATTTGGCTAGTAGAGCCAAAATAAACTTGGCAATTAGGATGTAAAAATCGTAAGATAACAAAAGCATCATTCAAATATAAGGTATTAGCGCTATGTACCAGTTTTTAGGCGAATATGAGTTGAAAGTCGACACGAAAAATCGTGTTGCGCTTCCTGCTGCGCTAAGAAAACAATTTGATGATGAAATGAACCACTTTGTTATCAGCCGTGCGCTTGATAAATGCTTAAACTTCTACCCTATTGATGCTTGGCGAGAAGTAGAAGCAGAACTGAATAAGCTTAATCCCTTCGTTAAAAAAGAACGTGAATTTGCACGATTTGTTCGTGGTGGCGCGACAGAGGTGATCCTTGATGCCCAAGGGAGAATGGTACTACCTAAACGTTTAATGGGTTATGCCAGTATCGAAACAGAACTTATTCTTCTCGGAAATGGTAATCTTTTCGAGATGTGGGATCTTGCAACTTACGAAGAGATGCTTGCGATTGATCCTGAAGATTTCTCACAATTAGCTGAAGAAGTCATGCGCTTTGAAGAAGAGGAAGCACCGATTCTTGATCCAACAATTGTTGTTCCGCTTGCTAGAAGTTAATTTGAGGAGATTATAAATGCTGCGCATCGGTCTGATTGATTCCGGCATCGGAGGCTTTTCGATATTAAACGCCTTTTTACAAACACCTTTTACGCAGGATACAGCCTTTTACTATGTTGCAGATTCAGGACATCTTCCTTATGGGCTAAAAAGTGATGAATATATTCATCAAAGAATGTTCTCCCTCACAAGTTTCTTACAAACCCAACATATCGATGCTTTAGTCGTTGCTTGCAACACCGCAACGGCCGTTAGTGCGGCTAAATTACGAGATCAATTTCCTCATCTTCCGATTATTGGCACAGAACCGGCAATTAAACCTGCGGCACTTGCTACAAAAAGTGGCCATATCGCCGTTGCGGCAACACAATCAACACTCAATAGTGAACGTCTAAATAGCTTAATCCAACGTTTTGCACAACACTGTCATGTTCATAAAATTATCGGCTCCTCTTGGGTTGAGCTGGTGGAATCCCAAAAGATAACGCCAACATCCAATCTCAAAACACTACTTCCGACTCTACAAGTTTTTGACAATTATCCCATTGATCAGTTGGTTTTAGGTTGCACACACTTCCCTTTCTTAACGCCGGCATTAGATCATATCCTTCCTAAATCAGTCTCAATTATTGATCCTGCCGCATCCATTGTTCAAGAATGTTATAACCGATTATCTTATACATTTAGTAATGAAGAATCGCACCAATCGCCAAAAAATCCTCATATTGAAATTGTGCTTTATACAACAGGAAATCTCGAAGATTTTACCGCTCAATCCACTTTACTATTTCCTGGAAATTACACGCTCTCCATAAAGAAAATCAAAGCTTAACCCACTATCATAGTTGTGTTAAAATTAACCGTTATAATTTATACAGCCAAATATTGATTTAGAAACAGCAATCATATTTGTTCATTGGTTTTGATTTTTAATCAAGGTGTCACATATGAATAAACTTTTAAAAGCATCTATCATTTTGGGAGCTGCCTCAATCATCGCCGCATGCGGTGATTCTCTTCAAAAAGTAGAGCCAACAAATCAATTATTTTCCATGGATATTAGCTCTCATTATCAAGATGTAATGGATAAACGCGATGTTGTTACCGCAACTCGCCTTGAAGGCACGCCGGCGGAACATGTCACCTTACTACAAGCAAAAAATGGAGATATTACCAAAGATCTCCTTTACGCTGTCAGTCTTGAACTTCCAGAAGGCGTAACCATTTCACTCAAAGAGTTTGAAGAAGTCATGAATGAGCAGATGGATGCTATTAATGAAATTATCGACTTTAAGGTGTCTCCCGTTCAAGGCAGCGACACACAAATTACCTATGTTGCAGAAACAAGAGATAATGGTCAACCTTACTTCGAACATTGCCGTATTGCTGTAGAAAAAACGATTACAACAATCTGTATCGGAACCACACAAGATCAACAAGAAGCAAAAAATGCAATTGATAGCGTGATTTTTACAGCGCTCTAAAATACTTGCTTTTAGTCATCATTAAAAAAAGGGAGTGTACAGCACTCTCTTTTGCGTCCTAAATTGATGATCTATTTCTCATCATCTTAAAATATAAAATAGGATTATGCTTGATTGTAAACCCATTCTATTGACAGAAAGCACTGAATTTTTATGCAATCTACAACAAGATTGCTTCCTATAAATATCTAAGATGTTACACTCCGTAAACATATCAAATTATAATCAAAACTCTTGATACGCCTGACCTCAAAGAGAATTGAACTATTATCGATTAATCACATTAGGAATAGCCATGCCATTTTCTTATAAAAATGACAATCAAATTTATCGCTTAGATTATCAAGCCCCTCACTTCACTATTCGTGACTATACGCTGGAGTTTCAATTAAACCCAACTAAAACGACGGTTACCGGCACTTTTCAAATCGAGTTCTCAGATGAACTTCAAGCGCCATTTGAGGTAAAGCTCCATGGCTCTAATGAGTTAATCTTAGAGGCTATTTTAATCAATAATAAACTCTTAGATCCCTCTGAGTATGTTTTTAATCAAAATGATTTAACCTTAATTTTCCCTGAAAGATGCAATAAAGTCACCATCATTAATCATATCGATCCTAGCAGTAATACTGAGCTTAGCGGACTTTATATCTCTAATGATATGTTCTGTAGCGATTGTGAACCACAAGGCTTTAGAAATATTACCTATTTCTTTGATCGCCCAGATGTAATGACAAACTATCACGTCAAGCTGATTGCCGAGAAGAAATATCCAACTCTGCTCTCAAATGGTAACTTAATCGAAGAAGGTATTATCGATGACACTTATCATTATGCGATCTGGAAAGATCCTTTTTTTAAACCAACGTACTTATTTGCCATTGTTGCCGGTGATCTAGAGTTTATTGAGGATCATCATATCCGCCCTAATGGCACAAAAGTACGCTTACGCGTTTATGCAGATCAAAAAGATATCGGTCGTTGTCAATTTGCGCTCGACTCTCTTAAAAAAGCGATGAAATGGGATGAAGAGCGTTTTGGACTGATCTGTGATTTAGATTATTATAATCTTGTTGCGGTCGATGATTTCAATAGCGGCGCAATGGAAAATAAAGGACTGAATCTTTTCAATACAAGCTGCATTCTTGCAACGCCAGAAACTGCAACAGATGGTGAATTTAACTTTGTAGAAGCGGTCGTGGGTCATGAGTATTTTCACAATTGGACCGGCAATCGTATCACTTGTCAAGATTGGTTTAATCTCTCCTTAAAAGAAGGTTTAACCGTATTTCGAGAACAAGAATTCATCTCTCAAGAACAACATCCCGGCATCCGCCGCATTGAAGATGTGAACTTTTTGAGAACCTATCAATTCCCATATGATCAAGGACCATTATCACATGCCGTACGTCCTGATGCAGTCGGATCTGTGGAGAATATCTATACCACAACCACTTATGAAAAAGGTGCTGAAATCATCCGTCTTTATCAAACAATTTTAGGTAAAGAAGGATTTGATCGAGGCTTTCAACGTTATATCAACGAGTTCGATGGAATGGCTGTAACGGTTGATGATTTTTATGCCATCATGAAAGCTGAAAACTCACGTCTTTTTGACAGTTTCCCTTTATGGTATAGCCAAAAAGGTACGCCAATTCTCAAAGCCGCTACAGAATATTATCCTGATAAAAAAGAGCTTCGTCTCTCTTTAAAACAATTTCTTTATGATCCTGTCACAAAAGCGTTACAGCAACCTATGCCAATACCGGTAAAATATGCGCTTTTCTCACAATCAGGAGAGATGATTTTAGAAGAGACATTTACGTTAACCACACACCAACAATGCTTAGTATTCCACAATATTGAGGAAATTCCTGTTATCTCTCTCCTGCGAGATTTCTCGGCACCCGTCGTTTTAGATTATGAATATTCGCTCTCTGAACTCAAAACATTGATTGCTCATGAAACAGATTATTTTGCCAAATGGGAAGCTCTTCAGAATTTAATCATTAAAGTCATTTTTTCAAAGGAACTCTCCGGCGATCAAATGGCTAAAATGATCGGCGATGCTTTCGCACCTTTATTTGATTTCGCCTATGAAGATCCTGCATTTTGTGCAAAACTCTTAACATTTGCAGATGATGGTTATTACCTCGGATTAATGGAGACAGAAAACATCCTCCATTTACGGATGCTGCGTCATAAAATTGAAACCCATATTGCCACAAGATTTAAAAATGAATGGCTTAAACTATATCAGGACTTTCAAGCAGATGATATTGATGCGAGAGCCATTAAAAATATTGCCCTCCAGTTTCTCTCAGCGCTTCCTGAGTTCCATGAACTCGTCGTCAAGCAGTATTATGAATCACACAATATGACAGATATTAGCTGGGCACTTAAATATGCTGTGTGGCAGGATATTCCCGAGCGAAACGCGATGATCAATCATTTTTATGAGAAATATCAAGCATATCCAACGCTGATTGATCGCTGGTTTGGGCTACAAGAACGTAACCCTAATCTGACAATGGAAACTTTAGAAAAAATCGTTGCGCATCCTGGATTCAATCAAAGCAACCCGAATAGAGCTAGAGCAATTGTTGGTGCAATTGGTCGTAATCGCTACGCTTTAGCAAAAATCGGCTCACCACTTTATCAATGGATCGCGCAACAAATTTTAGAAATTGATAAATTAAACTCCGTCACAGCGGCAAGATTAGTCACACCATTTACAAAACTTGCTCGCTTACCAGAACCATTACAGAGTGAAGTCTCGACAATCATTAATGATATGATGAAGACTCCTAATATTTCGAATAACTTGTTTGATCAGTTAAAAAGGATTATTCAATGAATCAGTTAGCAGAACTTATTCAAAATCGCCGTACAATTCATCATTTTAAATCAGATGTGGTTCCAAAAGAATTAATTGAGAAAGCACTCAAACTGTCCGTTTTCTCGCCTAATCATCATCATACACAACCTTGCCGTTTTTACCTTTTAGGCGAAAAAAGTAAAGCCAACTTTTTGGAATATGCGAAATCAGAATTTACCACCCGTGATTCTCAAACAGCGGAGAAAAAACTCCAACGTTGGCAAGCGATTCCAGGTTGGGTTTTAGCAACTCGCAAACGTCAGGAAGATGAAAAAACCGCCCATGAAGATTATGCCACATTAAGCATTGCGCTCTATATTGTGATGCAATCCCTGATGACTGATGGGTTAGGTAGCAAATGGTCAACTGGCTCCTTACTATTTAAGAAAGATGTCTATTCTCTCTTTAATATTGATCCTGAAAAAGAAGTGATTGAAGGCATACTTTGGTACGGATATCCTGATAAAACACCGCTTCCTTTTCCAAAACCACAATATTCAGATTTTGTCACAGAGTTAGACTAAATGGTAGATTCAAAACAACCTTCTCTCGGACAATTGAAACCAGAGCAATCTTTAGAGATTGTTCTAGGTTTTGATTTTGGTACCAAAAATTTAGGGATTGCCGTTGGTAATTTGCTCACAGAAACCGCACAGCCTATTACCATCCTAAAAGTCACCAACAATCAACCACAATGGGATGAAATCCAAAAATTGATTCGGGAATGGCAACCTGATGCTTTCATTGTCGGCATGCCATATACACAAGATGGAACAGAAACAGAGCATCTCAAAATCATTCGTAAATTCATGAATCGATTACATGGTCGCTTCGGCTTACCTGTTTACGAAATAGATGAATCTCATAGTTCAGTACTTAGTGAGCAATTTATTAAACCCTCCCAGAAAAAGAAAAAAGGCGTTTTAGATGCAATTTCTGCCGCAATTATCGTTGAACGATGGTTAACACAGTAATATATCGTGCTTAATATCTTGTCGTTATCAAGATCTTGCACTATTCTTAGACTGTATTAGCATCATAGGACAGTCATACATGAATTCATTATTACAGTTTATTAATCGCTTTAGCCTCATACATGAATTCATTATTACAGTTTATTAATCGCTTTAGCCTCGTACAACAAATTTTAGTCGGTTTCTTATTAGGCCTTATTGTCGGTTTTCTTTTTCCTGACAATATTGTCCATTCCGTGGGGATTATTGGCAGCTTTTTCATCGGCGCACTAAAAGCTAGTGCCCCCGTTTTAATCTTTATTCTCATTATTGCTGCTATTTCTAACTATCAGACCCAAGATAGTGGTGGCACGATGAAAAAAATTATTCTTCTATATGTGTTTGGAACTTTTTTTTGCAGCATTAGTTGCGGTATCCATTAGTTTTATTTATCCGATCACCGTACCACTAGATATAGGAACTACTGAAGCTCGTGGTCCTGCCGATATTACGGAAGTACTTCATACGCTCTTCATGAATATGGTCGATAATCCTATTAATGCATTAGTGAGCGCGAACTATATTGGCCTTATTTCTTGGGGAACACTTTTTGGTTTTACCTTAAGAAAATCAAATAAAGCGACTCGTGATCTTTTTCAAGACCTCGCCGAGCTTGTTACCAATGTGATTAAAAAAGTGATTTTAATTGCGCCTTTAGGCGTTTTTGGTCTTGTTTCTGTAACGATTGCCGAAACAGGATTTGAAGGCATCAAATCATACCTACAACTTGTTGTCGTCCTCCTCATAGCAATGGCAATTGTCGCCTTTGTTGTCAATCCAGCACTCGTCTATATGATGACTCGTAAAAATCCGTATCCGCTCGTATTTACCTGTATTAAAGAGAGTGGCTTAACAGCCTTCTTTACACGAAGTTCTGCGGCTAATATCCCAGTCAATATCGAACTCAGCCGAAAACTAGGCGTTCGTGAAGAAATTTACTCTGTCTCCATTCCTTTAGGAGCAACCATTAATATGGCCGGAGCTGCTGTGACAATTACAATTTTCACATTAGCTGCCGTGCATACATTGGGGATCGAAGTCGATTTTCTCTCTGCACTACTTCTAAGTGTTTTTGCAACAGTAGGGGCTTGTGGCGCTTCAGGTGTTGCCGGTGGTTCTCTATTACTCATTCCATTGGCTTGCGCACTCTTCAATATTGACAATGATATTGCGATGCAACTTGTATTGATTGGTTATGTTGTTGGCGTTATCCAAGATTCTACAGAAACGGCTCTAAACTCCTCTACAGATGTTCTATTTACAGCAGCCGCTGATTTTGCAGCGACAAAAAAAGAGCCTAACATATAATCGTTAGGCTTCTCTACTCTCAACTCCAACAATACGCTATTTTATTTTAAAGTAGCGTATTGTTGCACATCGGGTTTTTTATCAATTTTCGTCAACCAATCAAAGAATAATTTTGAACTCTGGTTCATCACTTTATTGGGTAAATGCACTAATCTCAATGGCTGATTGGCTAACGGGAACTTCGCCAAAATAGGGACTAATTTTCCAGACTGAATATGCTCATCAGCTAAATAAAGAGCGATGACCGAGATCCCTTTCCCTGCCAAAGTATACGCTAATGCCGTCTCTGAGTCTGTGACAGCAATATCATGATGCATACGAATATGTCTCAAGCCTTCATTTTTTAAAAATGCCCAAGGACAAGTTCTCCCAGTACCTACTGAAAAATAATTAATCGCTTTGTGTTTCTCTAAATCCTCTAAAGATTCAGGCATTCCATTTCTTTCTAAATATTCAGGTGCTGCACAACAAACAAAATGCACATCAGCTAAATGATGGGATTCTAGATCTTGATCTGAACCTTCTCCTACCTGTAAAGCAAAATCAATTGCCGACTCATTAAAATTGACATAATGGCTATTAGTACCTAGCAAAATTTCAATATGAGGATATGCCTCTTGAAAACTTACTAGATGCGGTAATAAGTAACTTCTCGCAACTGTTGGAGAAGCTTCGATTCTCACTCTACCCGCAGGACCTTCGAAAGGCATTTTCAACTGCTCTTCCATCACTTCCATACGCTCTAAAATATCAATTACATGATGATAATAGAGCTCCCCTTCAGCAGTTAAATCAACTCGTCTCGTCGTACGATTAAATAGTTTTACAGCTAAATCTTCTTCGAGTTGCGTAATCGCTTGGCTTACTGCCGGCCTGGTAATATCCAGCTCTTCAGCTGCACGACTAAAACTCTTATGCTCGGCAACTGATCTAAAAATTCTCATGAGACGTAATGTCATATCATTTCCTCCAGTAATATCCTATTACTGTCATTATTATGCAAACAATTAATAAAAGCCACTTATTGTTACGACATTTACATTTTTAAACAATGATTTATGCAAAAAATTGACTCTATAATATTTTATATTGATAGATTCTCCTAACTTTCTACTTCAAGACCATTACAGAATAAAATGTAATATTTAAATAACGACTTAGAACCACCATACTTCCTTGTACGATCCCTAAAAACCTACCACTCTTTTAACCAACTCAGGCAGATACCACTCAGTTATAAAAAGCGCTTGATTATCGATCGTAAAATAGGAGCGGCGAGCACATAAACTATCGCACTCTCCACGAAGCATCTGCCGCAATGATTGTGGCAATGTATGCAGAGGGAAAAATGCATAACTAAAATCTGAACGTTGCAACATCTTTTCTTGAGAAAACAGACGGCGACCTAAGGATTTCGTCCCGCAATTTAGAAATGAAATCGCTTCAGACGCTTGTGGATCACAGTGACTCTCTGCATAAATCACCGCTGCTTCTGAAAGCCTTAATGCAACTTTTCGGCAGAGGTGAATGGGTTTATTGATATCTGGTGAATCATAATCAGATGTTTCAATAAGAGACAGTATCTTCACATCAAATTGAGGATCGATCGCTTCTAACCCCTGTGTTAATGATTCGACAGTGAGCAAGGAATATAATCGATCGATCAAATCATTCTCTTTTGCCGAACTTCTTAATCGAAGTGCCTCTAAAGAGAGCCACTCTGGTTGTGATATCACAAATTTATTCTCCATCGGTTAAATCGATTTCAATCATCAAACATGACAATAGTTGAGAAAGATATTACTAGATTCACAAAATATTACTATAAAAATAGGCAATGTTTAAACAATGACGCAACAAAAAAGAGCAGATTAACTGCTCTTTTTTATCATAAACAACATCTGTTCAAATTAGTTACTTGATCGACGGCTTGGACGACCTTCTGAACGATTACCTGCGGGACGTTGTTCTCTTCTTGCTGGTCTTGCCTGACGCTCTTGACCACCTTCACGGCGCTCATTGCGACGTCCGCCTTCACGACGAGAATCTCTATTAAATTCTTGTCCACCCTCACGACGTTCTGATCGACCACCTTCGCGGCGCTCCTCAGATCTGCCACCTTCTCGACGTCCTTCACGGCGACCTTCACGATCTCCACGTGGAGCGCTTGAACGACGATCATTACGACCACGACCTTGCCCACGACCTGCTCCACCGCCATTACCACGACCGCGGCCACGACCTTTTGAAGCACCGCGCATCGGTTCTTTCTTCGGCTCTAAACCTTCAATCACACTGGCTTTAATTTCAAGTTGAATGAAGTTTTCAACAGCATCTAATAAACGCTTATCCTTGAAATGAACGAAGGTAACCGCAATCCCTTCACGACCAGCACGACCCGTACGTCCAATACGATGTACATAATCTTCTGCCTGACGAGGAACTCCAAAGTTAAATACGTGAGTAATTGTTTCAACATCAATACCACGAGCAGCAACATCCGTTGCTACTAAAATTTTTGTTTTACCGCGACGTAAATTATCTAAACAACGATTTCTCACACGTTGCTGCATTCCACCGTGCAAATAGTCAACAGACATCCCTTGCTCACGAAGTTCTTCTGCAATTTCTTCTGTATCAACTTGCGTTGGAACAAATACAACAGCTTGGTCAATCCCAGCATTCTCAAGCCAATGGAAAAGCATTTTCTTTTGATGCTCACGACCATCTGCCCAATGAAGAATCTGTGTAATATTTTTATTGATTGTATCTTTTGGCGAAATCTCCACACGAAGCGGATGATGCATCATGCCTTCTGCTAAATGCATAACTTTCGGTGGGAATGTTGCGGAGAACATCAATGTTTGACGATTATTGATACAGCTTCTATGAAGTGTTTCAAGATCTTCTGAGAAGCCCATATCGAGCATTCTGTCAGCTTCATCGGCAATAAAGAAGCTTACTTTATCAAAGCTAATCTCTTTTTGTTTATAAAGGTCAATTAAGCGACCTGGTGTTGCGACTAACAGCGTTACATTTTGTAATTCACGGATCTGACGACCATATGGCATTCCACCCACAACAGTCGCAACACGGAAATCACGATGCGCGCCTTTTAACTGAATAGCTTCACCTGCAACTTGCAATGCAAGTTCACGGGTTGGACACATTACAATCGCTTGCGGCTCTGGCATTGAATAACGTTGATTACGACCACGGCGATTATTACGACGCCCTTGACCTTTTTCAGCACCACTCTCTTCTTCGCCCACTTCTTTCTCAGCCATAATTTGATGCAAAATTGGTAATAAGAATGCCGCTGTTTTACCGCTTCCTGTTTGGCTAGAAACCATCACATCTTGACCACCCATAGCCATTGGAATGACTTTGGTTTGCACTTCTGTTGCTGTATCGTAGCCCATTTTTTCTACTGCTGCTAATAGGATAGGATTAAGATTTAAATCTGAAAATTTAGACATAAGTATATTGACTCCATTAAAAAATGGAATTCCTTTTATTTAATTGTAGGGGAATGCGCTTGAACATTCGGCCAAAAAATCATCGACCGAATCTCAAATAAGTGTCAAGTACACTTATGTCATAATCTCGAATTATGAACCAACAGGGCGATGGGAAGCGCATATCATACGCCTTTTTCGTTTTTTTTCAACATCATTTACATATTTGCAAGATATGTAGGCAACTTTTTTTATGAAAATTTTTATCACGATTAGTGATAACCATAAAACTCTTCTACCGACCTTTAACCTACTGATTACTCACTGCCCACAAAGATTGTAGCGCAATCAATTTAAATAACCTGTAATTACAGATTTTTTCAAAGGGCTTTTCACAATCGAAAAGCCCTTTTTGAATCTCCTCACAGCATAAGCACATAATGTAAATATCCTAAAACATTACATCTACAATTATTGATAACTACTATTTTTCATCAATAGATCAATCTCTTCCCATGTCTTATTTAGGCGTTTTTCAGATACCGTAATTTTTGTTTTCATCGGTTGTGAAAAGAATGATACGGCCATCTCCTCAATCATCCAGCGATATTCTTCGATTAATGCGAGCTTCTCTTCTCGCTTCATAAAGAAAGCTTTTGCTGTTTCATATTGCTGCCAATGCTGCTCGATGACTGCATTTTGCGTATTATCTCGATTCATATTTTGCGGGAATCGCTCCACACGTAGCTTAATCGCATCTAAAAGACGCGGTAATTCTTCCCGCCACTCTTTGGGGGTATCTGTAATAAAATCGGCATAAATTAGACGATCTAACGCATGCTTAATACGCTTTTCTGCCACTGCACGATTCATCGGATGTAGTTCATTTAGCGCATCTCTGACCGCTTTAAATTTTTCAAAAATCTCCACAATAAGATTGCTCAATTTTGTCGCATCAGTAACAATCTCTTTACGCATCTTATTTAAGACTGTTGCAAAATGCGCTGCATCTTGCGGCAATGCTTGTTCCAACAGCGCATCCTTAATAATCGCTCGCATCAGATCTTCTTGTAATAACACCTCATTACCAACCTGTTTAAACAATAATCGTAATTTCCCGAACTGCGGCCACTGTTTACGAAGATATTTCACCTGCTCATTGAGCATCTTTAAAGTTAGTAGTACTAAACTATCTAAATGCTTCTCAGCAGCAATATAAGGTCTATCAAAAAGTTGCGCTTTTAATGTAACAGGCTGACCATCGACGGCTATTAATGCCGGATATCCTTTTAACTCAATACCATTACGGATAAATCGTACTTCTGATTCAATCTTCCAATCCTCCAACGTCAATGCCTGATTGATGAAAGACTGATTTTGCGAATCGCCATTATGGGGATGATCTGAACGCTCTGATAATAACTTAGAATCTTGATCTTTCTGCTGTTGAGAATTTTTTCGCTTGCTCTTTTGTCCTTTAACTTGCGAGGAATCTCGCCCAAAACTCTCCGCTAATTTTTGGAAAGCATTTTCCGCTTGTCCTCGTAATTTTTGCGTCAATGATAGAAGATCACGCCCTTCGGCAATCGTTTTACCGCCGGTATCAATCACTCGAATATTCATTCGTAAATGTTTATCAAGCACTTCTTCATTAAAGAAATGTGGCTCAATCTGAACGCCAGCACATTTTGTTAGAAAGTCTGCAATCTGAAAATAGAGATTTCCTTCACCAAATGCTAATTTTTCTACCATCTCTTTGGCAACATCAGGTAGCGGTACAAAATGGCGGCGCAGCGCTCTTGGCAATGAACGCATAATTTCGGTAATTTTTTCCGTCAATAATCCCGGAACAAGCCAATCTAAACGCGTTTTTTCTAACAAATTTAATGCCGCTAACGGCACCATTAATGTCATACCATCATGCTCAGATGCTGGATCAAAGAGATAGACGGCGTTCAATTTTAATTGCCCAAAACTCACCGTTGTTGGGAATTCTTCAAGATTCAGCGCATCATCATTTTCTAAAATATCATTTTGCGTAAAGATGAGAGAATCATTATTCTGACGATTCTTACACCATTTTTCTAATGTTGCGACAGAATAAATATTCTGCGGTAATCTCGCATTATACCACTCAAACAACTTCCACTCTTCAATGAGAATATCTCGGCGACGAGTTTTCTCTTCCATTTCAGAGACTTGCTCAATAGTCTTTTGATTTTGACGATAGAAATGCGCTCTCGTCTGTATATCGCCCTCTACTAAACCTTCCCGAATCATTAATTCTCGAGACACATCAGGCTTAATAGCTCCAAAAGAAACAATACGATTCTTGATAATTGCCAAATTAAAGATCCGCACAGTCTCATGCGCAGCCGCTTGTCCTTGCTGCTTACTCCAATGCGGCTCTGTATACTCTTTTTTCAGCAAATGATTCCCGAGTGTTTCAATCCACTCTGGATTAATTGCCGCATTCATTCGCGCATAAACTTGACTGGTTTCGACAATTTCTAGTGCCACAATCCATTTTGGTGGCTTTTTAAAGAGCGATGATCCCGGGAAAATTCTGAATTTACGACCATTAGCGCCGGCAAATAACTTATCATCGCCCTGCTCGCCAATTTGATCTAAAATTCCCACCAATATCGATTGATGAATCTGATCATGGTTAAATTTCGGGAAACAATATTCGCCTTCTTTAAAACCAGCAACCTGATTGCTCGGATCATTTTTAGGGAAAGGATTGAGCGGCAATTTAATTTTTTGAAAAACGGCTTTTAACTGCTGATAGAGATCAAACCATTCGCGCATACGCATAAAATTTAAGAAATGCGCACGACTCACTTTACGCATCTGATTTTGGCTCTCATCTTGAATCTTACCTTGATACCACGCCCAGAGATTGAGCAGTGCAATAAAGTCAGATTGCGGCGCTCTGAAAATACGATGTTTTTCATCAGATTGCTGCTGATATTCCAGCGGTCTTTCCCGCGGATCTTGGATAGAAAGTCCGGCAACCAATACAAGCAATTCATGACCAACGCCTTGATGTGCGCCATGAATCATCATCGCGCCAAACTTCGGATCAATAGGAATCTGCGCTAATGTTTTCCCAAGCGGCGTTAATGCACCATTATCTCGGACGGCTTTGAGCTCCTTGAGCGTTTGAAAACCCTCGCGAATTTGACGCATTTCCGGCATCTCAATGAACGGAAAATGCTCCGGATTCCCCAAACGTAAATGTCCCATCTGCAAAATCACAGAAGCCAAATGCGTTCTTAAAATCTCCGGATCTAAAAACTCTGGGCGATTATTAAAATCCTCCTCGCTATAAAGACGAATCGCGATCCCTTCCGCAACACGGCCGCAACGACCAGATCTCTGATTTGCCGCAGCTTGTGAAATCGGCTCAATTAACAAGCTTTGCAGACGAGAACGCGCACTATATCGACTAATTCTCGCAACACCAGTATCAATCACGTAACGAATTCTCGGCACTGTAATCGATGTTTCTGCAACGTTTGTCGCAAGCACAATGCGTTTACGACCTTTCGGCACAAAAATCTTATTTTGTTCACCCTGACTTAAACGAGAGAATAGCGGCAAGACATCATAATCTCGAAATTCTTTACGCAGTAAATCTGCGGTCTCTAATATTTCTCGTTCTCCTGGCAAGAAAACAAGAATATCGCCCTCTTTCTCCCTTTGTAACTCTTGAACCGCTTGAACGATCCCCTCTTCGATCTCTAGCGGATCATTCTCTTCATCTAAATGCAGATCTCGATAACGAATCTCTACAGGGTAGGTTCTACCAGAGACTTCGATAATCGGCGCTTTTTTCGGACCACCAAAATAATTGGAGAACTTTTCAGGATCGATCGTTGCAGAGGTAATAATGAGCTTTAAATCCGGCCTTCTCGGTAGAATATACTTTAAAATGCCGAGTAAAAAGTCGATATTCAAACTGCGCTCATGCGCTTCATCGATAATAATGACTTCGTATTGATTCAAAAAACGATCGTGCGTTAACTCCGTGAGTAAAATCCCATCAGTCATTAACTTTAAAACCGTTTTATCGTCGGTTTTATCATTAAAACGCATCTTATACCCGACGAAATCCCCTAAAGGTCTTTCCAGCTCTTCGGCAATTCTCTCTGCCACCGAACGCGCCGCTAATCGTCGTGGCTGCGTATGCCCTATTAATCCTCTAGCACCTAAGCCCATCTCTAAGCAGAACTTGGCTAATTGCGTCGTTTTACCCGAACCCGTTTCACCGCAAATAATCACAACCTGATGATGGGTTAGCGCCGCGATAATCTCTTCTCGCCCTTGATAGATCGGTAAATCTTCTTGATAGTTAAGTGCCGGGAACTGAGATTTGATCTCATCTGTCATCATCGCCGATGCTACAATTTTTTCTTTCAATAACTCAAGCGCTTCTTTTTCGCGCGCAATATCACGCTTCAACTTTTGAAGTTCTCGTGACAAATAATGATGATTTCGCGTTTGTGTAAAAGGCAACAACGCTTCTAACTGCGCAATTTCTGTTTTAATATCCATTTAACTTTCTATCTGTTCATCTAATAGCGGCAATGACTGTTGATAATGGTTAATCAATCAGAGAATGAAAATCTCTATCCATTTCAGGATCACTCAAAAATCTTAAATTCCCTAATAATGCGGTGGAATTTCCTCTTCTAAACTCCAAGCTTTCTCTTCACTTCCCGGCATCTCTTTCACCTTATCAATCAATTGCTGAGAAACTCGCATTAAACGATCTAATATCTCTTGCTGACGAATAATCGTCTGATTTAAATTTTCAACCGTATATTCATGAAACGCCTCACGGCTTTCAAGCTCTGTCACTCGCTCTGTTAAGCTTTTAATCTGCGCTTCTAACGTTAACGCTATTTGACTCATGATCATTTTTCTCTTTTGTAAAATTGCGAACATTATATCTTGAAACCGATGATCAGGCTCATGATGATCTCAAAATATCGCATGCAAAAAAGCCGAACTCATTTAAAGTTCGGCTTTTTGAATTTGGAGCGGGAAACGAGACTCGAACTCGCGACCCCAACCTTGGCAAGGTTGTGCTCTACCAACTGAGCTATTCCCGCAGAAGATGTAGGCTATTATAGACCGAATTCTGTTTCTGTCAACGTAATTAGTGATCAAATACTAACCAGCGCTAACAACCGGCCAAAACTGCATGAAACCATCAATCGCCTGTTGAATCACGATTAATGCTTCTTCATCACCATGATCTAAAACTTCTAGCGAAATCCCGCTTAGAAAGATCATAATCATGGATACAGAAGCGGCAACATTCGTATTTTCCGGCAAATCACCGCTCTCTATTCCTTGATAAATTTTTGCCGAAAGATCCGATCTTAAATTATCTCGAACCGTAGACAAGAAATACATAATATGCGAAATTTCTGGATTTAATCCTTTATCACCAATAAGCAGCAAGCATCCTCTTGAGATATCCTTATGACATAACGTTTTCGCTGCTCGTTTTAACACACCTTTTAGCAGCTCTTTCGTGGACAACTCTTGCGAATAATCCCCCCACACATATGCGCCTTCGATCTCAATATATAACTTTACCGCTTCTTTAAAGAGTGACTCCTTATCTCCAAATGCCGCATATAAACTTGTCGCCTTCAACCCCGTCGCTTCCAGCAACTTCGAAATTGAGGTTCCCTCATAACCATATTGCCAAAATACATCCATCACCGTACGAAGCGCGACTTCACGATCAAATGTACGAGGACGTCCTCTGGGTTTACTCCGTTTTTCCGTCATGATTTCCTATCTATATTGACTAATAATAACTTGCTAATGCGCAACTGTACTGGAAAGTACACTATTTTTCTAATGATTAATGCAAATAAATACAAGAGATCCCGCAATATCCATAGTATTTAAAAGAAATCCTGACTTCTCTCCTATAAGATAATGCCCCACTTCCATCAAGTATATAAAACTGACGAACCTGTTACAGAATCACATCTCCAATACCCTCTCTTATAGATTTTCATACAAGAAATGATTCTTTCATCTTTCACCAAACATCATGCAATATCACAATGCCTCTATTGAAATTAAAAGCCGTTTCAGATGATCGGCGACACTGAACCTATTAAAAGAAGGAATGTGATATATTCTCTATCATGCTATACGATGACTTCATCAGATAAGTTAATGTATTAATATTAAAAATAGAAAAAGACCACAGGGAATCCACATTATGTGCCAACTATTAGGAATGAACTGCAATACACCTACCGATATAGTTTTCTCGTTTGAAGGCTTTCGGCGCCGAGGTGGCGAAACGGATATTCATGTTGATGGTTTTGGCATTGCGTTCTTTGAAGGAAAAGGCGTTCGTATTTATCAAGATGATGGTCCTTGCGCATCATCACCTGTCGCTGATTTAGTCAAAGCCTATCAGATTAAATCAAAAAATGTGATCTCTCATATTCGCAAAGCAACGCATGGCCATGTTTCTTTGGCCAATACGCACCCTTTTATGCGCGAACTTTGGGGAGAATATTGGCTCTTTGCTCACAATGGACATCTCAACAATCCCGATCAACTTTTCAAACAGAGTCAACAACAATATTATCGTCCTGTTGGTTCTACAGATTCTGAATATGCTTTCTGCTATATCTTGGAGCATTTAAGACAGACATTTACCCATAAGCCTTCGAAAGAAGCCTTATTTGTTGAAATTAAAAACCTCACAGAGATGATTCGCGATGCTGGCATTTTCAATTTTATCTTAACAAATGGCGAATGGATGATTGCCCATTCAAGTACGTTATTGCATTACATTGTTCGTAAAGCGCCTTTTGGTGAAGCAAAACTTTTAGATGATGATGTGAGTATCGATTTTTCTGCCGTCACAACACCTACAGATCGAGTAGCCGTTATTGCAACGTTGCCGCTCACTTCAAACGAAGATTGGCAACAATTTGCAACAAATGAGCTGCTCATGTTTGAAGAAGGCGAAGTAATCTATCGCGACTGCCCAGATGCCAACACATTTATGAGCATCAAAGATGCGTTAGCATTAGCAGCAGCTGTCGGCGCTGCAGCAAGTAGCGTTGTCTAAAATCTATTTAAAATCTCACAAACAATCAAACCTATCACTTCTCATTTATCAATTATAAAAGGCGCCTGAAACTATCCCTAATATCATGAAAAAAGTAGCAACAGATACACGTTTTGTTAACCTACGCCAAGAACCCTTTGATATCTACATTGGTCGCGGTAATCGTTACGGACAAAAAGGTATTTATGGTAATCCCTATTTTCGTAATGACCAGAATCGCGAAGCCGCAATTGCCAAATATATGCCATATACTACAGATAAGTTAATGCAAAATACGGCTTTCTTATTAGAATTTTTAACCTTAAAAAATAAAACCTTAGGTTGCTTCTGTAAACCTAAACCTTGTCATGGCGAAGTGTTGATTAGCATTCTTAATGACTTATTTGACCAACTGAAAGATGAAGCCTTAACACTCGCGTTAAGCGCGAGTAAAAATGAAACACTCACAAAAGAAGAAGCGCAAGTACTCCATGGTCATATCAACCTCTTACTCGTAGCGTTATCTAAAAAATTAAACATTCAGCATCCGTCACAATAATCAATAAAACATAGTTCACCAACAATACCGCCAGCTACTCAAAGCCTAACAAAATATTATTTATTCAATCATGTAATAAAATAACGATTCTTGCCAATGCCGCGTAGAAGGAACATAAAAAAAGCCTCACTAAAAAGTGAGGCTTTTTGAATTTGGAGCGGGAAACGAGACTCGAACTCGCGACCCCAACCTTGGCAAGGTTGTGCTCTACCAACTGAGCTATTCCCGCTGAACAGGAGAACAATTATAGCGAATAAATCATAAGACGCAAATCAATTCTGCAATTGGTAAAAAGATTATACACAAAACCGATCTTTCCTTGTCATACTCAGACTTTCAATAAGTGATATTTTCCCATTTATAAAATCTTTATTTAAAAAATAAAAGATCAATATTCTTCAACAACCTTAAATTTTCATACATTTCTCATCATCAATCGCTATAATATTTTCCTTTATAATCAACTACCGCTCAAGAATGATCAAATCCTTCTCATAATAATGATCATTATTCCATCGCCACAAACTGTCGATATGGCAAATTGTGACTCACAATGGTGATTCCTATAGAGACGATCTCTTCTGAGCTCATCAGGAGAACCTCAGTGTCACACTCGGAAACAACCGCCGCACCTCGACGTATATTTAAATTCCCAAGCCTTGGTATTCAAATTCTTATTGCGCTAGCATTAGGAATCTTGGTAGGAACCTTACTTCACGATTACGGCGCAAAAACATGGGTCATTGAGAATATTCTTAATCCAGCAGGGAAAGTCCTTATTACAATGATCAAAATGATCGTCGTGCCTATTGTTATTTCCACTTTAACGGTTGGGATTGCTGGTGGAGAAAACACTAAAGAATTAGGAAAAATGGTAACATATCTAGTTTGTTCAAAAGACTTTGCAGAAGATTTTACAAATACAAAAATAGATATTAATAAAAATCCAACAATCACTATTAGGTAAAATTCATCAATTTTATATTTGCCAAATTGCATCATATCACTTCCCGTAAAGTTATATTACTTCTTGTTATAATCATCTATCGTAACGCCATCTTTTTCTATTTTTTTCGTACTA
>Ga0079226_10000188_pt1 | contig 40374 bp, 35 predicted proteins | sample Poulit2014_FD_76345 | JGI IMG/M metagenome (GOLD analysis project Ga0079226, IMG submission 76345) | Agricultural soil microbial communities from Georgia to study Nitrogen management - Poultry litter 2014 | ecosystem: Environmental > Terrestrial > Soil > Agricultural land | place: USA: Georgia...
AACAAATGACAAAGGCAGCAATTAAGGTGCCGCTCACACTGTCTTTATTAAAAGCCATTATGCTTCACCTCCAACTGCGGTACGGCGCTGACGGCGACGGATATTCGCTTGAATCACGAAGTAGTCGATCAGGGGCGCACACAAGTTACCGAACAAGATGGCCAACATCATGCCTTCGGGGAACGCTGGGTTGGCCACACGAATCACAATCACCATGAAACCAATCAGCAAACCAAATACCCACTTACCGGTGTTAGTCATGGAAGCCGACACAGGGTCAGTGGCCATGAACACCAAACCAAAGGCCAAACCACCCACGGTTAAGTGCCAGTAGAAAGGCATTGCAAACAAGTGGTTGGTATCACTACCAATGGCATTAAACATAAAGCTTGTGAGTACGGCGCCAATCAACACAGCAGCCATAATGCGCCAAGAAGCGATACGAGTGATAAGCAGCACCGCTGCACCAATCATAATAGCTAAGGTTGAAGTTTCACCGATGGAACCCTGAATGCCACCCAAGAAGGTTTGCATCCAAGAAATGCCTGTTTCTGTAGCAGCTGCTGTTAAGCCTACGGAGAAATCAATCGCACCGTCTGCCGCTAACGACAAAGGAGTGGCGCCACTGAAGTTATCCACCGCGGTCCACACGGCATCACCAGAAATTTGCGCAGGATAAGCGAAGAACAAGAAAGCACGGCCCACTAACGCAGGGTTAAGGAAGTTTTTACCTGTTCCGCCAAATATTTCTTTACCGACGACGACACCGAAAGAAATACCTAAGAACACCTGCCATAAAGGAATAGCGGGCGGCACAATCAAGGTAAACAGAATACCTGTTACGAAGAAGCCTTCGTTCACCTCATGGCCACGCTTCCACGCAAAAAGACCTTCCCAAATAAAACCACCGATATAAACCGTGGCCATAATAGGGAGATAATATACAGCACCATGCAGTATGTTAGCCCAGAAGCTGCTTGGGTCGAACGATGCTAGCATTTGTACTAAATCTGTACGCCAGCCAGGAATAGCGCTGAACCCTTCAGCAATTTGGAAGTTTGCTTGGTAACCCGCGTTGTACATACCAAAGAACAAGGCAGGTAACGCTGCAAACCACACTGTCATCATTACGCGCTTTAAATCGATACCATCACGCACATGCGATGCAGAACGCGTTGTTTCTGCAGGGCTGTACAACATGGTGTCGAACATTTCATAAAAAACGTAGTAATCTTTTAACCGTCCGCCCTCATGGAAATGAGGTTCAATTTTACGGTCAATAAATGCACGCAAACCCATTCTTTAACCCTCCAGCTCAATAGTGGTGAGAACATCCCTTAGTAGCGGGCCGTATTCATATTTCCCAACACACGCATAAGTACACAAGGCTAAATCTTCTTCGATAAGCTCTAGTGCACCTAAATCTTGAGCGGTATCGGTATCTTTCACCACTACTGCACGTAACAGCTGCGTGGCTAGAACGTCTAGCGGCATCACTGCTTCATAGTTACCGAGCGGTACCATGGCACGCTCACTACCGTTTGTGGTAGCTGTCATATCGAGCTTACGGCCAGGCATCAGCTTGGATAGATAAATACCCATCACAGAATGACGTTTTAAACCAGGAGACAAATAGCCAAACATGACACGCTCACGGCCTTCAAGTAACACCGTCACCTGTGTGGCGGTGCGGCCTAAATAGGCTAGCGGCCCGCGTGCATTATGGCCGTTGAACACAGAGCCAGACACGATACGGTTTTCACCAGCTTTCAGCTCACCGGCTGTTAAGCTAGCCATGTCAGCCCCTACGCGAGTGCGTACTAAGCGTGGGTTTTCCACTTGTGGGCCGGCTAAAGCCACTACGCGGTCAACGTATAGCTCACCCGTAGTAAACAGCTCACCAATAGCAATAACGTCTTGGTAGCCTACGCTCCACACGGTTTTGGCCATACCCACTGGATCTAGATAGTGAATGTGGGTGCCAGGGTTACCGGCAGGGTGTGGGCCAGCAAAGGTTTCTTCACGCACCTGGCCGCCAGCAAAAGAAGGCAACGCAGATTTAGGTGAACGACATACCCAAACAGGGCCTGTGGTTAAACGTGACAAAATAGCTAAACCGTTACGGAAAGCTTGCTCGGCTTTGCCAATAATAACATCAGGGTTCGCCGCCAAAGGATTAGTATCCATGGCGGTAACAAAAATGGAATTAGGTTGGCTATCTAGCGCAGGCACTTTGCCATATGGGCGTGTGCGCAAGGTTGTCCACTGCCCAGAATCCACCAACTGTTGCACAATGGTGTCACGGTCTAAAGACGCGAGCTCTTCTGCTTTATAAGCTGTGAAGCTAACAGCCTCATCGCTCTGTGCATCTAGCTCAATCACCACTGATTGCAAGGCACGACGCTGACCGCGGTTAATAGCTACCACCGTCCCAGTGCCCGGCGCGGTGTACTTTACGCCTTCTGTTTTTTTATCTGTAAATAGCAACTGGCCTTTAATAACCCTATCGCCCTCTGCTACTTCCATCGTTGGCCTCATGCCGTGGTATTCACCACCCAATATGGCCACCTTCTTAACTGCTGGAGCTCCGTCAATCTCTTGGCGTGGTGCACCAGAGATAGGTAGATCGAGCCCCCGTTTAATTTTGATCATAGTCTCTCGCCCACTTGTGATACTCCGTAGCAAACGTTTACGAGTGTAGCCTGCCAACGAAGTTTACTGAGAACTCTCAGTAAAGACTCTACAAAACACTTTGCTTGAAAATGGCTCAAGATTAAGCGCCGAAACGCTTAATCTTGAGCTCAACACAGCAAATACTTTTTTTGCTTATTACAACCCTAAACAGCTATTAGTAAGTGTTTGGGTATACCGGAAATTCAACACCAGAGATCTGCTGCAAAATGCGCATTACCTGGCAGCTGTATCCGAATTCGTTGTCATACCACACATACAGAACACAGTGGCTGCCATTTACGATAGTGGCTTCGGCGTCAATTACAGAAGCATGACGTGAGCCAACGAAGTCCGTAGATACAGCATCAGGAGAACTGATGTAGTCGATTTGACGACGTAACGGAGAGTGCAATGACACCCAACGTAGGTACTCGTTAAGTTCTTTCGAGTTAGTTTCACGGCCTAGAGTTAGGTTTAAAATAGCCATGGAAACGTTCGGGGTTGGCACGCGAATGGAGTTACCAGTGAGTTTGCCCGCTAAAGAAGGCAATGCCTTCGCTGCTGCAGTAGCAGCACCCGTCTCGGTGATCACCATGTTTAAGGGGGCAGCACGGCCACGGCGTGGACCTTTGTGGTAGTTGTCGAGTAAGTTTTGGTCGTTGGTGTAGGCGTGAACGGTTTCCACGTGCCCCACTACAATACCAAACTTATCTTCGAGCGCTTTTAGAGGAGGTACAATGGCGTTCGTGGTGCAGCTAGCCGCAGAAATAATCTTATCTGCATCTTCGATGATGTCATTATTCACACCATGAACAATGTTCTTCATGTCGCCCTTACCTGGTGCGGTAAGAATCACACGATCAATGCCTGGGCACTGCAAGTGCTGCTGAAGCCCTGCTTCATCTCTCCAAATACCGGTGTTGTCGATTAACACCGCATTGTTAATGCCGTACTGGGTGTAATCAACACTGCTTGGATCGTTGGAGTAAATAACGCGAATAAAATTACCGTTTGCGATAATGGCGTTATCTTCTTCATCAACTGAAATGGTGCCAGCGAAAGGACCATGTACGGAATCGCGACGCAGCAAGCTAGCACGCTTCTGCAAATCATCATCGCCACCCTTACGTACTACAATAGCTTTCAGGCGTAAGCCCTTGCCACCACCCGCTTTTTCAATTAATAAGCGTGCTAATAAACGCCCGATACGGCCAAAACCATAAAGCACCACATCGGTGGCTTCTTCACGAGCTGGCTGCTGTGAAGCACTGGCTTCTGCTAACTCTTGCTGCACAAATTCAGCAATAGATTGGCCACGGTTATCTTTTTTGTAAGCCACAGCGATCTTACCGATGTCCACCTGACACTGAGAAACGTCAAGTTTCATCAACTCTTGTAGAACGGGGTAAGTATCAACAACGGATAGTTCAGCAGTTTCAATTTGCTTCACAAAACGATGCGCTTTCAAAATTTGAATAACGGATTCGTTGACAAGGGGACGACTATAAACGGCTGCCGTAAGGTTACGTTCGCGATGCAATTTACCGATCATCGGGATCATCGCTTCGGCAATTTCTTCTCGGTTTTTCCAGCGACCGAAGTGGTCTTCCAGTTTACTCACAGATTATGCCCTCTTTGGCTCAGTGACGGGTGACACTTAAGGTTGGGCCTATAAAGAGAGCCCAACACATAGTAGTTGTTCTGCGGGCGCAAATTTTAGCTGATTACAGTTAAAACCGCTACCCAATATAATATGGCCAACCCCCCAAACACTGTTAAGTGGCTCAACCAACAGGTTTTATTGTTCTTTTTTTACCCTAATGAGGCCTTCTTGTGCAGTGGTTGCGACTAAAGTCCCATCCTCACGGTAAATCTCACCGCGGCTAAACCCTCGCGCGCCATAAGCCGATGGGCTATCCATGCTGTATAACAACCACTCATCCACACGGCAAGGACGTAAAAACCACATTGCATGATCAATGCTCGCCGCTTGCACTCCTGGGTGCCAAAAGCTCAAACCATGAGGCAACATAGAGGTGCCCATAAAGGAATAATCAGAGCAGAACGCTAACAAGGCTTGATGTACGCCTGGGTCGGCATCAATGGTATCCGCCAACCTAAACCACATCTGCTGCGCGGGTTCTCTTGCCTCTGTGCTTAGTGGATGCCTAGGATCTACAGGCCTAATTTCCACCGGACGCGCGCTTGTCATAAAATGTCGCATCTCAGGAGGTAAATGTTCAGCTAGCGCTAATCTTAAAGGCTCGTCGCTCTCCAGTGTTTCTGGGTGCGGCACATCTGGCATTGTACTTTGATGATCTGGCCCCTCTTCTAGTATCTGAAATGAAGCAGACAAACTAAAAATAGCTCTACCATTTTGCACAGCACGCACGCGGCGTGTGGTAAAACCACGACCATCGCGAATGCGATCTACTTCATACACGATGGGGCGCTTAACATCGCCAGGGCGCAAAAAGTAGGCGTGCAATGAATGCGCCAAACGCTCTTCTGGCACTGTTAGGGTTGCAGCACGAAGCGCTTGCCCTGCCACCAAACCACCAAAGAGACTGCCCTGCCCCACGTCTTGGCTTTGCCCACGGAACAAATCCACCTCGAGCTGTTCCAATTCCATTAAGCCAACCAGACCCTGTACTGCTTGCTTCATGTAACTCTCACTTATTCGCATCTAAATAAAAGATGGCGTTATAGTACCCGCAAAACTCAATAGATTCAGGCCTATTCTTTCGCCGCAACAAAATAACTTTGCTTCACGAGCCAACTTTTAGCGCTTCTTGTACAATGACGAACTTTTCATACAGGCAACTATATTAATTCTTATGCAGCTATTACCTGATACATCTTTATTCCCACGTGGCGTTGAGCACTACCGTGATTGGAGCCAGCTAGACTTAGGCAGCCTAGCCCCTGTGCTAGCAACTATTAGCCAACAAGCTGATGGCCCTTTATTAATTCTGACTGCCAACACACAACAAGCCCGTGAATTGGCTGCCGCTATTGGTTTTTATACAGCAAAAAACCCCATTCCTATACAACTTTTCCCCGATTGGGAAACTTTACCCTACGATTTATTTTCACCTCAACAGGATATTATCAACGAACGTGTTCAGGTTTTGCACGATTTACCCCAGCTGCAAAAAGGGGTGGTGCTGGCTCCGGTGAATACGCTATTGCAGCGCCTACCCCCGAAAGAGCACGTTAGCGGAAACAGTTTTGCTCTTGCCGTGGGCGACATTTTCGACCTTGAACAAACACGCCAACGCCTCACAGAATCGGGCTATCGCGCCACCAATACCGTTTATAGCCGTGCTGAGTTTGCAGTGCGTGGCGCCATTATGGATATTTTTCCCATGGGCGCTGAGCAGCCTTTTCGCATAGAGCTGTTTGACGACGAAATCGAATCCTTGCGTTTGTTTGATCCAGAGACGCAACGCTCCACCGGCACCGTGGAGCACATTACCCTACTGCCCGCAGCGGAATACCCTTTAAGCGAAGCGGGCATCGCGCAGTTCCGCGAATCGTTCCGCGATGTGTTCGACGTGGACCACCGCAAAAACCAACTTTATTTAGATGTGAGCAATGGCATACCGAGCCCAGGGCTAGAGTATTATTTACCGCTCTTTTACCCCAACATGGCCACCCTGTTTGATTACCTGCCAAGTAACGCAAACATTGTTGAGCTACCTCATCTCAACAGTGCTGCTGAAGATATTTGGACAAACATCGAGCAGCGCTATGAAAGCCGCCGCCATGATGGCAGCCGCCCACTATTGCCACCGCAAAAACTCTTTTTATCTCCCCACGAAGTGCAACAAGCGCTGCGTGACCATGGCCGCGCTCGGCTCGGCGAAGAAGGCATTGCTTTCCCCTTCCAGCCCATGCCCACGTTAACCAGCCAGGACCGCCAACACCCGCTCACGCCACTGCTCGAATTAAAAGCGGCACAACCAGGGCTTCCTGTGTTGCTCGTGGCTGAATCTGAAGGGCGCCAACAGGCACTGCTTGAATTACTACAGAAACGTGGCATACAACCACAACTCATCGACAGCTGGGATACCTTCGCCCAAGCACCTAACAAAGTAGATTGGGGACTCACTGTTGGGCGCTTGCACAAGGGGTTTTGGCACAGCGATAGCCAAGCACTAGTGGTTGCTGAGCCACAACTATACGGCCAACGAGTGCTGCAAGAACGCCAACGTGCCAGCCACGGTGGCATAACAGCGGAAAACGTTTTCCGCTCTCTGGGCGAACTCACCATCGGTGCACCCGTGGTGCATATTGATCATGGTGTTGGCCGCTACCAAGGCCTCACCCGCATGACAGTAGATGGCCAAGAGCATGAGTTTTTATTACTGGAATATGCCGGCAACGATAAAATTTATCTTCCCGTGTCTTCCTTGCACCTTATTAGCCGTTACGGCGGAGCTGATAGTGACCATGCCCCGCTTACACGCTTAGGCTCTGAACAGTGGAGCAAAGCACGGCAAAAAGCCGCTGAAAAAGTTCATGATGTGGCCGCCGAATTACTCAATACCTACGCCCGCCGCGAAGCCCGTGAGGGCCGTGCTTTTATGCTGCCACAAGAAGCTTATGACAGCTTTACAGCAGATTTCCCCTATGCCGAAACACCAGACCAAGCCAGCGCCATTACCAGCGTGCTGAGCGACCTCATGGCTAACAAGCCCATGGATCGGTTAGTGTGTGGCGATGTGGGCTTTGGTAAAACAGAAGTGGCCATGCGTGCAGCCTTCGTAGCCATACAAAACAACACCCAAGTGGCGGTACTGGTGCCCACCACTTTACTGGCCCAACAGCATTACGATTCCTTTGTAGACCGTTTCGCAAAATGGCCTGTACGAATAGAGGTTCTGAGCCGTTTTCGCACCCAAAAAGAAAGAACCGATATCATGCAACGCCTAGAAGAAGGCAAGATTGATATTGTGGTGGGCACGCATCAACTCATTCAAGGCAACATTAAGTTTAAAGACTTAGGCCTAGTGATTGTGGATGAAGAGCACCGCTTCGGTGTGCGCCACAAAGAAAAACTAAAAGAAATGCGTGCGGAAGCCGATATTCTTACACTCACTGCCACGCCCATTCCGCGCACGCTGAACATGGCCATGTCGGGCATGCGTGATATTTCTATTATTGCCACGCCTCCAGAGCGCCGCTTACCTGTGCGCACTTTTGTCACCGAACGTAATAAAAGCGTGATTCACGAAGCCATTCAACGTGAACTGTTACGTGGCGGGCAAGTGTATTATTTGAACAACGACATTAAGCGCATGGAGCGCCTGCAAGAGGAAATTCATAATCTGGTGCCCGACGCGCGCGTGGGAATCGCTCATGGGCAAATGCGTGAACGCGAGCTAGAGCAGATTATGTCACAGTTCTATCACCGCCAATTCAACGTTTTACTGTGCACCACCATCATTGAAACGGGCATCGACATCCCCTCAGCTAACACCATTATTATTGAACGCGCAGATAAATTTGGGTTGGCACAGCTACACCAATTACGCGGCCGTGTGGGCCGTTCACACCATCAAGCTTATGCGTTCTTACTAACGCCGCCCGCAAAAGCCATGACCAAAGATGCAGTAAAACGCCTCGAAGCCATCGAACAAGCCTCAGAGCTAGGCGCCGGTTTCATGCTCGCTAGCCACGATTTAGAAATACGTGGCGCCGGTGAATTGCTTGGCGACGAGCAACATGGGCACATTGAAACCATTGGTTTCACGCTCTATATGGATATGCTTGAACAAGCGGTGGCAGCACTCAAACAAGGTGAACAGCCCGACATGGATAAACCTTTATCCAGTGGTCCGGAAATAAACCTTGGCTTGCCTGCATTAATTCCAGATGATTACTTGCCTGATGTTTACATGCGCTTAATGCTCTACAAACGTATTGCCAGCTGCAACACCATCGAGCAAGCTAACGAACTGAAAGTGGAAATGATCGACCGCTTTGGTTTATTGCCAGAACCTGTTAACAACCTGTTCCGCATCACAGAGCTGCGTTGGCAGGCCAAAGCGTTAGGCGTGAAGCGTATAGATGTAGGCAAAGAATACGGCTATTTAGAATTTAGCGAACGCACAGACGTGGACCCATTAAAACTGGTGTTATTAGTGCAGCGTCAAAGTTATCGCTATCAATTACAAGGCGCTAACACACTTCGCTTCAAAACCGAACAAGCAGAAGGCAAAGAACGATTTGAAATAGTGGAAAAACTCTTGGCACACCTAGCCGTTGATGAGGAATAAACCGTCCACCTGGAGAAAAAGCACGATGCAACCAAAAACCACTAAACTCTGGAACAACAAAGGCCTGCGTAAAAAAATAGCGTCCATAGTCATCGTAGGCGTGTTGGGTTTACTTGGCCTAAACCATTTCCAACCCTATGTAGAACAGGTGCTTGGCACCGACACTAGTGTGCAGAGCACCACCACTTCTGCGCAGCCGGCGAACCCAGAACTCAGCAAAACCTTAGCCCTCATTCAACAAGGCGGCCCTTTCCCCTACCGCCAAGACGGCACCGTATTTCAAAATAGAGAAGGCTTGCTGCCAGATAAGCCAAGAGGCTACTACCACGAATACACCGTGGATACGCCCGGCTTAAACCATCGTGGAGCGCGGCGCGTGGTGACAGGTGGTAACCCGCCCGCGGTGTATTATTATACGGAAGACCACTACCAGTCCTTCATCACACTTGAGGTAACACCATGAGGCACACCATTACTTTACCTGCCGATGTGAACAAAGAGCTTTTACTCAGCGCCATGGAAAACACCTTCCATTTTCCTTCTCATTTTGGCCACAACTGGGATGCCTTATGGGATGCACTCGACGAGTATTTAGGTGAGCACACTGATACCGTAGTGCTAACAATAGACAAGCAAGCGGTTAAAAACATTAACCAAGATGAATGGAAAAGCTTCCTTGATATTTTGCATCAAGCAGCAGAAAGATGGGCGCAATTTCGTGTACACGTTATTGAACCCACAGCTTTGCTCTAAGGCCCCAAAGGGCATGAAGAGCACCTCCCTAGCCAATAGCTAGGCAAATCATTATCATTATTTTCGAGCAACAATTCATCACTAAAAGGATAACAGCATGAAGAAATCAATCTGGCTAGGAGCCACCCTACTCGGCGCTTCCCTCTTTAGCGCACCGCTTATGGCAGCTGAAGAGGTTTACACCATTGATAGCACTCACACCTTCCCCAGTTACACCTACAGCCACTTTGGCCTCAGCCAACAGCAGCACCAATTTAACAACGTAACGGGCACCGTCACGGTGGATAGAGAAGCCAAAACAGCCAAAGTCGATGTCACTATTGATATGACGTCTATTGAAACCGGCTACGACGTGTTTAATGAGCACATCCAAAACGAAGATTTCTTCCACACTGCAGAACACCCCACCGCCACTTTCGTGAGCGAAACGGTAAAAGTTAAAGGCGACGAGCCTGTTTCTGTGGATGGTTTGCTCACCATTAAAGGCATTACTAAGCCTGTCACCCTCACTTTGAGCCACTTCGTCTACATGGATAAGCACCCCATGCTAGAAGTACCGGCTTTTGGCGCCAACGCCAGCGTACAGATACTACGTAGCGATTTTGATGTGGATAAGTACGCCCCTTATGTGAGCGACGAAGTTACTATTAATATTGCCATCGAAGCCATTCAGCAAGCTGAAGAAGCTGCTGAGTAAACGCGTTAACACTGTTATCGCGAAACCTCTAAGGGTGCTGCCCTTAGAGGTTTTTTTATGTGCTCGCCAAAGCTCTATACCACGCGCCCATCTAATAAATGAATCACTCGCTCGCAGCGTGCGCTTAAGCGGGCATCGTGGGTAACAATCAACGTGGCGCAACCGGTTTCAGCATTAAATTGTTCAAACAGTTGAAACACCTCATCCGCTGTTTTGGTATCCAGGTTGCCCGTTGGCTCATCAGCCAGTAATAACGCCGGTTTGGTAACCAAGGCACGCGCAATAGCCACTCGCTGTTGCTGCCCGCCCGACAGTGCTTTCGCAGAGCGTTGTTGCAAATCAGCTAAACCTACCCTTGATAACAAATAAGCGGCGTATTCCACCTGTTCTTTGCTAGGCTTGCCCAAACGCAACATTAAGGGCATTAAAACATTATCGAGCACATTAAAAGCGCCAATTAAGTGGTGGAACTGAAATACAAACCCTAAGTGTTGCGAACGCAAAGCGGTACGCCCTGCATCATCAAGCTGTGTGGTGGCTTGCCCTTTAATAAACAGCTCGCCACTGCTGGGGGTATCAAGTAAGCCCATGATGTTTAATAAGGTACTTTTACCCGAGCCAGAAGGCCCCATCATCGCCACCAATTCGCCCTGCACCAGCTGCTCATTCACCTCGTGCAACACTTGGTTAGCACGTGGCGTGCCTGCCTCAAAAACTTTATTAATGTTTTCAAGCTGCAACACCACTTTGTCGCTACACATAACGAATAGCCTCTACTGGGTCGTACATGGCCGCACGGCGGGCCGGTAACACAGCGGCTAATAAACCTGTGAACACCGCCAACGCAAAAGAAGAAAGCGCCACGCTGCTTTCTAACTGCACCGTAAACAAACTTGATGCCGCGTGATTAAATACCGCCACTAGCGCGGTGGCTCCTAACAAACCTAAGCTTGCGCCAAGCACACCGATAATCACACCTTGCATGAGAAACACCCGCATCACCTGCGCGCGCGTGCTACCCATGGCACGCAAAATGCCCACTTCACGTGTGCGTTGCACCACTGTTACGGCGAGCACACTGGCAATACCAAAAGCCACCGACACTGCCACAAAAAAACGAATCAGCTGCGTGGTCATACGTTGCGAATCTAGCGCATTTAACAACTGGCTATTGTTATCCATCCAGTTTTTCATGTGTAACCCAGTTAAACGTTCGAGCCGTTGCCCCCACGCCCGCGCTTGAAACACATCCTCCACTTTCATTTCTAACCCAGTAATGCCACCTGGCAGGTTCAACAAGGTTTGCGCACGTTTAATATCTATGTACACAAAACGGCTATCGGCCTCTTGTACGCCCAGCTCAAAAATACCGGCCACTCGCACTAAAGCGCTGCGGTTATCCGTTCCTTGCAGGCGGATCTTATCGCCTGCGTTAATCCCTAATTCTTTGGCGAGCTCACTGCCCACCATCACATCTTGGCTGCTAATTAAATGACGCCCCGCCACAAGCTTTTCTTCTAAATTAACAATCGCACGATAACGCGGCTCATCAATACCATTAAGCACCACAGACGCCACCGCACGGCCCTGCTGCACCAGCATTGCCCCCGTTACAATGGGTGATACCGCAGTAAACCGCCCCATTTCTTCGAGGGTGACTAATACTTCTTGCCAATTTTCAATGCGCTGCAAAGGTTGAGCGCGCTGTGTTTCGAGCACTAAACGGTGCATCTCTTCCGTTAGGCTCGGCGTGCGATTAAACAAACGCGTGGCTTCAAGTTTCACATGGGCTTGGCTACCTAGCACACGGTCTATCATGTTTTGCTGCAAGCCATTAATAATAGTGGTGATGAAAATAATAACCGTGATCCCCACAGCAATAGCCACACTGATGAGCAGTGTTTGCAAAGGGTTTTCTGCTAGAAAGCGTGAGGCGAGGCGCTGTTCAATCCATAAACGTGCCAAAAAGTTGCCTTGCGGGCGCTGAGCCATTAGCGCCCTCCTTCAAGTTGAGGCCGTACTTTTTGCTGCTCGTGGCTAATATCCGTGGGCAGCAATACAACATCGCCGGCCGCAAGGCCCTCTTCCACCGCCACCTGCATGACACTGCGCAAGCCCAGTGTCACAGCCACACGCTCCGCAACATCTTCCACGGCTTTAAACACAAAAGCGTCGCTGCCCTGTTGCTGCACATAATCATTGGGAATCACCAATGCCTGCTCTTGCCGCGCGGTTAAAATGTTAGCCGACACTGTCATGCCTAAGCGCAGCAACTCAATTCCTTCTAATAACTGAATATGCACATCCACCGTGCCGCTATTGCTATCTACTGTGGGAGCAATAAAACTCACTTCACCTTGTAGTTCTTGCTGTGGCCACGCATCGGCAATAACCACCGCAGTTTGGCCTAAAGCTAATGGCGCAATATATTTTTCATCCACGGCTGCTACCACTTCCAACCCTTCAGTGCGCGCAAGGCTTAACAACACTTTATTAGGCTGTACTAAATCTCCCACTTCCACATCACGTGTTTGCACGCGGCCTGCAAAAGGCGCACGAATTTCTGTTTTCTCTAAACTAGCACGCGCCGTCTCTAAGCGTTGTAGCAGCAAACGTTCTTCATCACCTTGCGGTGCCAAGGCTTGCACTTGCAATTCCGCTTGGCGTAATGCACTGCGCTGGCTATTTAATTGGCGCTGAGCTTGTTCGCTTTGCTCTTTTGGCAACACTCCTCGTGCTGCTAACTCGGCCCTTCTTTTGGCCTCGCGCTCTGTTTGAGCATACATGCGCCGCGCTTCTTGCAAGGTTTCCATTGCTTGCGGATAACGCAAATTACGCAGCTGCTGCAATGCCGTGTTCGCTTGGTCGTACTGGGCTTGCAGCTCTTCCTTATGCAACAGCAGTAACAGCTGCCCTGCAGCCACCCTATCGCCCTCGTGCACTAAACGCTCTGCCACTCGTCCTGTCACTTCACTGCCAATGCGCGCTAAGGATGCAGAGCGCACTTGCCCGCTAGCCACCACCCATTGTTCTAGTGGTAAAGCTTTTACAGCGTATGCGTTTACAGGCACACCCTGCGTGGAACGGTAATAAACAAAAGAAACCGCCATTACCCCTAGCAGCAATAACACAATTAAAGTTCGAAACATGGTATTTACCTAAATGAAAGCGCACATAATTATCGGCTATTTAGGAATGCTAACCAGTGGCGGCTAGCTTGTATAGGCTGCTGCAGTGTTTATCTATTTACACCGCAACAATAATGATTGGCAGCAAATAATAGGCATAAAAAAAGGGCAAGCCCTAAGGCTTACCCTTTCGAATAGTGCTATCTAATTAATTAGATAAGAACAATATTCTCTGCTTGTGGACCTTTTGGACCATTAGCAATAACAAACTCTACACGCTGGCCTTCTGGTAAGGTTTTAAAACCATCACCAACAATAGCGCTAAAGTGTGCGAAAACATCGGGGCCAGACTCTTGCTCAATAAAGCCAAAACCTTTAGCGTCGTTGAACCATTTAACTGTACCAGTTGCTGTATTAGACATAATAATATCCTGAATATAAATATAGTTTGCCTTTATAAGGCTTGAATAGCATGAAAATCGGACTTGAAATTATTTACTGCAGGACGGGGATTACGAATAATACAACGAACATGTAGGATAAATCAGGTACTTCTTTCTAGCTGATGAACAGAGTATAGGCTTTATATGGGCTTGTCTAGCTTTATTTTTTTACTTAGAGAATTATTTTTAATATAGTGAATTTTGCTTGGCTTCTATATGCAAACAAAAACAAAAACCATCAGGGAAAGAAAATGGATAATCAACACGATCTAATTAAACGTTTAAGTTCACCTCTCTACAACTCTAAGGGTTGGATAAAGTTTTTAGGTATCATGTCTATCATCATGGGTTGCTTAGTGGCGCTAAGTATTGTGGGGCTACTGGTGGCGTGGCTACCCATTTGGACTGGGGTGTTACTGTTACAAACGGCCACCGCTCTTGAGCAAGCCTTCAACACAGGCGACGAAGTAGCGCTAGAAACAGCCCTAAGCAAGCTGAAAACGTACTTCATTATTTTCGGCGTTATCATGTTGCTACAGGTAGTGCTGACACTTCTATCCTTTGTTTCCGTTGGCTTCCTCGCCAGCACCTCCCAATTGTACTAAAGCCTAACAAGGCAGTGGCTCACACCACTGCCTTGTGGTTATTTACCATTGCACGCATATTTTACCGAAATGCTGTCCACTTTGTTGGTAGGCAAAAGCTTCAGCCAGTTCTGCGTATTCATAAGTGGTATCAATCACAGGCTGTGCATCAATCACCTCTAGGGCTTTTACAAAATTCTGCTGATCTTGGCGGTTAGCAACTATCAAACCTTGTAAGCGCGCCTGCTTGGCAAGCAGTTGCATCACCGGCAGTTCCGCCGTAGTGCCCGACAAAATACCTATTTGAGCAATATGCCCTCCCACTTTCAGGGCATTTAAAGATTGCCCAATAGTGGCCGGCCCACCCACTTCAATAACGTGGTCAACACCCCCTGTTAGCTCAGCTGCTTTTCTGCCCCACTTAGGTTCTGTGTTGTAGTTAATGGTGTAATCAGCGCCGAGCTTCTTGGCTGCGTCGAGCTTTTCATCTGAAGACGACGTGACCACTACGATGGCACCCATGGCCTTGGCGATTTGCAGGGCTGTGATGGAAACGCCGCCGGTACCTTGCACCAACACCGTATCGCCCGCTTTCAGCTGCCCGTTCACCACCAAAGCACGCCAAGCGGTGAGGCCTGAAGTAGTGATAGTAGCGGCTTGCGCATGGCTCCAACCCTGCGGTGCATGGGTGAAAGCATTTACAGAGCGCACCACATATTCAGAAGCCATTCCCTGCAAGCCATCACCTGGCACATTGCGGAAATGCCCTACATCCGCAAAGGCAGGGCCTGCCGGCCAAACGGGAAAGAAAGTGGACACCACATGATCACCGGGTTTAAATTCCGTCACACCTTCGCCCACTTCTTCCACCACGCCGGCACCGTCAGATAATAAAATACGGTTATCTTCTGTGGGAATACCGCCGTTAGCCACTAATAAATCGTGGAAATTAAGCGAACCGGCTTTAATGGCCACGCGTATTTCGCCTGCCTTAGGTTTGCCTGGATCGGCTATATCAATGAGGCTTACTTTATCAAGGCCGCCTGGGGCGGCAACCACTACTGCTTTCATGTGTTTCTCCTACTTATTTGTTGTCGTTGTATGTTTTGGAAAAGCGCATACCCTAGCCTAACGGCTTTTTGCTGGGCACACAGCATGGTGTGAAAATTATTTCATTCGCCATAGGTGCTACACAGCTAAGCCAGCGCAATAACCTGAAGACCACGCCCACTGGAAGTTATGCCCACCCAAATGGCCTGTTACATCAAGCACTTCACCAATAAAGTAAAGCTGCGGCACTAACTGGCTGGCAAAGGTGCGTGATGACACTTCCTCTGTGTTAACGCCACCTAGCGTTACTTCAGCCGTGCGATAGCCTTCTGTGCCGCTAGGTTTGAAAGGCCAGCGGCTTAATACGCCTACGGCGTCTGCCAGCGCTCGTTGGGACCAATGCTGTAAAGGCTCATGCCACTGTTTTTGCTCCACCAACCAATGCGCTAACCGGCGCGGTAAATGCTGCTGTAAAAAGGCTTCTAGGTGGCTTTGTGGGCGTTCTTTCTTGCGCTGTTGCAAGGCTTGCAACCATTGCTCATGTTGCTGGTGGGTCCAATCTATCCATAAAGTTTCGCCTGGCTGCCAGTAGCTAGAAGCCTGCAAGATGCCTGGCCCACTGAGGCCTCTGTGGGTAATTAGTACTGGTTCTTTAAATGCTTTTAATGCTGTTATCACTTGCGCATCAGCGCTCACACCCGACATATCAGCCAAGGTTTTTAGCACCTCTGGTTGCAAGGTAACAGGCACTAGCCCTGCTCGAGTGGGTAAAATAGTATGCCCAAATTGCTCCGCCAACTGATACCCGAAAGGGCTGCCGCCCAACGTGGGAATAGATAAGCCACCTGTGGCCACCACCAAAGACTCACAAACTATGGGGCGCCCGTTTACTTCAAGGCGAAAGCCGCTTGCGGTGGCTTCCACGCTAGTGGTGTCTTGATGGGTGCGCAAGGTAACGCCTGCCCATTCACATTCTGTGAGCAGCAAATCTAAAATTGGTTTACTGGAATAATCACAAAAAAGTTGGCTTGGGGCTTTTTCCACCCATTCCACGCCGTGGCGCTCAACCAACTCCAAAAAATCATGGGGTGTGTAGCGCTTCAAAGCAGATATACAAAAGGCAGGGTTGGCGGATAAATAATGTTCTTCGCGCGTGTTTAAATGGGTGAAATTACAACGGCCACCCCCCGACATGAGGATCTTTTTGCCCGGCCTGTTCGCTTTCTCAAGCACCAGCACCTTGCGGCCGCGGTAGCCAGCGGTGGCCGCACACATGAGGCCTGCTGCGCCACCACCGAGCACCACCACATCAACGGTTTCAGTTTTCATTTACTCTCGCTATTTCTTCACAGCTTGCCATGAGATGGCTGCCAAGCATTCCATTGTTGCAATATTTGTACCAGCAAAGCATCACGCAACGCGGGTTTATTCTGGGTAAGGTGCTGCCAACCCACTAGCATAATGTGTAGTTGCACCTTTTCTGGCGGGGTTTGCTTCATCCAATCAGCAAACCAGGTTTTAAGTTCTGCTTGGTGGCCGCGCTCTAGAGCCATGGCCACTAACACGCTGGTTAAAGACAACAAACCAGCCAAATACACTGGCTCCTCTCGCCGCCCCATATACTCGTCTTGTTCTGCGATAAGTAACAGCCACCAGCTGTGAATGTAGTCGATGCATTGCTGTTCGTAATACGGATCGAATAAGCTGCCAGACATATTTTGGCGCTGAAAAAGCACGGGCGTGATCACTAGCACGCCCATTACAACAGCAAAGAGGAGAACAGTAATAACAACTGTGGCTATCATGCGGTGCCGCTATTGGGTGACGCGTTGAATATAAGGCGCCAACTCTTCAAGGTAAACAAACGCCAACTCACGGCGGCGCTGCGACATCGTCACTGCTTGGTAGCGACGGCGTAGGCTCGCGGCCTCTTGTGTGATGGCAACAGGATGTGTTTCTAGCCATTTAAGCACTTCTTTAGCGCCTGCTCTGTCGTTGCACACTAACACCATGTCGCAACCAGCGTGCAAGGCAGCTTCGGCGCGCTGTGCGAAAGAGCCTGCCATGGCTGCACCCGCCATGCCGAGGTCATCGCTAAAAATCACGCCGCGGTAGCCAAATTGCTCGCGCAGAATATCTTGCAACCACACGCTGGAAAACCCAGCAGGTTGTGCATCCACTTCAGGGTACACAATATGCGCAGGCATAATGCCCTGCATGCGGTGCGCTAGTTCTGCAAAGGGAATAATATCGTGCTTCATGATGTCCACCAGCGGGCGCGGATCCACAGGCAGTTCAAGGTGAGAATCGGCCACCACTGAGCCGTGCCCCGGGAAATGCTTGCCCGTGGCTGCCATGCCTGCTAATTGCATGCCATCAATGAAGGCACCGGCCAGCGCTGTTACCGCTGCTGCTTTATGATGAAAACTACGGTTGCCAATAATGGTGCTGGTGTCTTCATCGATATCGAGCACAGGCGCAAAGCTAATATCAATGTCTACATCCAACAACTCCGAGGCCATAAGCTGGCCTAACAAGGTGGCACCATCTAATGCGCGCTCGGGGTTTTCTTCGTATTGCTTACCTAACGCTGCCATGGGCGGCAATTCAGTAAACCCATCGCGGAAACGCTGTACGCGCCCGCCTTCGTGATCCACTGCTAATAAAATATCGCTGCGCTCGGCACGAATAGCCTGCACTAATTGTTGTAACTGCGCTCTATTTTCATAATTACGGGAGAAAAAAATTAATCCACCCACAGCCGGGTGTTGCAGCAGAGTTTTATCTTCTTGTGTTAATTGAGTGCCTTCAATATCAAGCATAACCACCGGTGAGATGGGAAATGACATGTGGTACCTCTGTTTGTGAATACAGTAATTATTATGATCTTGTAATGTTATAACACGATCTTCACTGGGCAGTACGGCGCAACGTGATCAAACAACCACATCACATCTTCGTTGCGCATGCGTATACAGCCGTGAGAATAAGGTTTCCCCATGGGTTCCGTATCCGGTGTGCCGTGTATATAAATGTAACGGCGCATGGTATCTACGTTACCACCTTGGTTATAACCTGGTTCGTTTCCCGCTAGCCACAAAATTCGTGTAAGGATCCAATCTCGTTGAGGGTATTGTGCAGCCAATGCTGGGCTATACACCTCACCGGTAAAGCGGCGCCCAACAAACACGGCACCACTGGGCATACCTGCCCCAATTTTTGCGCGCACACGGTGTTCGCCCAAGGGCGTACCACCACTGCCTTCTTCTTGGTGTGGGCCATTTAAAGCAGTGGAGACGGAAAACACGTGGCGTTGCTGCTCAGCATCTATAAATTCAAGCTCTTGGCGTGCAATAGATATCGTAATATACATGCTTACTAGGATGCCGAATATGACGCTCGTATACCAGCCACAATAAAGGGCAAAATACGTTGCACCACTTCTGAGAGTGAAACTTGTTCGTTATAGTCTTCCGCGCATATTTGCTGCATGGAGGGCAGCCCTTGCAGCGTAAATATCATCGAACCCAACGCAAAGTGGGTGCGCCAAAACAATTCCATGGGAGGAAGATCTGGCTCGGCAATGGAGAGCAACCCTTGGAAGCGCAGCCATAACCCTAAGTAGCGTTGTTTAAAAAAAGCGCTAAGGTGGTCTTGCGACTGTGTGTAAGCCAAACCGGCTAAACGGAAGAACAACTGCGCACGCTGCTGTTCTTCTTCGGTGTTACCCACCGCTAAGGCGCCCAATACACCCAACAACCATTCAATAGACACTGCATCTGTGTGCTCACCAAGCTGATCAAGCTGTTTATTTAACGCCTCGGTAAAGGGGTCTAAAAAACGCTGAAACACCGCTTGGATTAACGCTTCTTTAGAGCCGAAATGGTAATTAACCGCCGCCAAATTCACCCCTGCTTCGTTGGTAATCGTGCGTAAACTGGTTTCGGCAAACCCCTTTTGCGCGAACAATCTTTCTGCGGCATTCAACAGTTTTTTCGCTGTATCGTGTTGCGACTCCATAGCCCCTCCTTGTTAACAAGTTTTCAAACGTATGTTTTAAACGCTTTTCTGTCAAGCTAACAAAAGCATTGGCTACACTTTAAATTCATCGTCGAGGCGGCTAAAACCAAGGCCCGCGCCTTTATGCACTTTTATTTGCACTGGAATGCGCTCTTTCATCGCCTCAACATGGCTAATAACGCCTATCATTTTGCCTGAGGCGTTTAAGTTATCGAGGGCATTGAGGGCCACATCTAAAGTCTCTGCATCTAAGGTGCCAAAACCCTCGTCTAAAAATAACGATTCGATACGATGTTGGTGGCTCACAATATCAGACAAGGCCACAGCAAGGGACAAGCTCACTAAAAAGCTTTCACCACCAGATAGTGTTGCTGTATCCCGCACTGCGTTAGCTTGCCAAGTATCCACCACTAATAACCCCAATACCGATTTGTTTTGTTCTGCCGGCTGGCGTTGCAGCTGATAACGCCCATGGAAGTTTTTCAGGTGCCTATTAGCCACGTGAATGAGGTGATCTAGCGTTAGCCCTTGGGCAAAGCGGCGGTACACATTCCCATTGGCTGAACCAATAAAGCTATTGAGCTTCTGCCATGCTTTATTAGCCTCTTCTTGCGCGACAATAGCGGCGGCAAGCTCCGCTTTGGCGCTATGTAGTTGTTCATTGTGCTGCAACGTGGTGGTTACGCCGCCTAGTTCTTCAAGGCGTTCGCTAAGCAATTGCTCTTGCTCTGCCAGTTGTTGAGTGAGCGTTGCTGCGTTTTCCTCAGTAAGTGCCTTGGCACTCTCTGTGTCGTATAGCTGTTGGGCATGCGTAAACCGTGATACGGCCTCCTGCTGTGCCTGTTTTAACTGCTCATCTAACTGTTGCAAACGAGCGGCCTCATCCGTACTCAACAAGGCCTGTTGGTAGGCCTCTTCGTTAGCAAAAGCGCTGTTGGCTAACGCTTGTCGCCACTGCGCACCGGCTGCTTGCATGGCCTCAGCGGTGGTGTGTTGCTGTTTCGCCAAGCTATCTAACTGCCCTTGCAAAGTATGCACCTCACCCCGCACCTGCTGAATGTGCTGTGCGAGCTGTTGGTAGGTGTGCTTAGGCTGTTCTACGCTTGGTGGCACCCAATCATTAGCGGCGGCCACGTTTAAAGCCAGCCAAGCTTGCTCGGCATCGGTGCACCGCTCTTGCCAGGCTTTAGCGTTGCCCTCTAAGGTGTGCAACGTTTGCCGTTCTGCCTGCAGCCATTGCTCTTGTTGCTGCCAAGCGGCCCATGCTTGCTCTTGTTCGGCAAACCATTGTTGCGGTTCACTGGGCCAACTATAACCAAGGGCTTGTAAATCTTTCTTCAGGGCCTGTTCAGCTAAATACAGCGCCACCTCTTCATCTTTTTGCTCGCGCTGCAGTTCTGTAACGCGCTCAGAGCGGTGGCGGTTTTCCTCTTGTGCTCGCTCCACTTTGGCTTGCTGATGTTGCAATACTTCTTCAGCTTGTTGCGTGGCTTTGCGCAGCGCTTCAAGCTTTATGCGTTGTTGGCGTAAGGCTGCCAGTGCAGCTTGAGCTTGCTGCTGTTCTGCTTGCCATTCTTGTTGCCACTCTGTGAAACGGGTGGCGTTGAGGGCCGTTAATTCAACATGAACGAACTGCGCCAACCAACTGCTGAGTTCTTTTTCTTGCTGCGCTAGCTGGGTGTTGCCCTGGCTAATATCTGCTTGTGCGTTCGTAATACGCTCTTCCAAGCGTGATTGCTCAGCACGCTGTTGCTGCAAGGCTTCGCTCTGCACGCGCCATTGCTTCTGTAGTTCGGCCAATTTTTGCTCTGATGCTTGCGGCGTGCGTGCTTTATAATGCTGCACACTTGGGTGCTCTGTGGCGCCACACAGTGGGCATGGTGTGTCGGGGGCTAACTTGTCGCGATACGCACTAAGAGCTTGAATGTCGCGCTCTAAGGCAACAATGTGCTCTTGTTGCGCCACCATCTCTTCAGCTTGCTGTTGTGCTTTTTCAGTGGCTTCCACCTTCAGCAACAACTGCTCAAGCGCTGCTTTCGCCACACGCAGTTGCTCTTGGCGTTGTTGCTGCTGCTTTGTTTCATGTTGCCACCGCTGCCACACTTGTGCAGCCGCCTCCACCGCCAGTACGGTGCTATTGGCGTGGTTATGTTGGTTTAACCAATGTTCTTCGTCGCCGGCACTCAACAGCCCTTGCCAGGCTTGCTCAGCTGCTGCTTCTTGTTCTTTAGCCGTGTTAGCTTCTTCCTGTAACGCCGCTAGTTTCTTTTCTTGATGGCGAATCCTATCCACTTGCTGCCGGTTGTAATCCTGTGAAGTGGCCAAACGATGTTTCAAGGTTTCAATGGCCTGCCCATGTTGTTCTAGTTGGCTAAACTTATCACGCCACAAACGCAGGTATTCACCTAACTTAGCGCGGTAAGCATGCGCCTGCCTTTCCTCTTCACAGTGCTGAATGGCGGCGGCACACTGCTCGGTTTTCTGGGTTGCTGAAGCAAGGGCTTGTGCGGCCACCTGCCATTGCTGCCACTGCAACTGTTGCCATTCAGTTTGGGCTTGCTGTTGCTCTGCCATACGGCTTTGCTGCTCAGCCAGCAACGTTTGATGGTGAGTTTGGTGCTGCGCCACTGTTTTCCACAGCGGTTCTATTTGCTGCGCCAAGCCATGTTGCTGCAGTGCTGCTAAGGAAGCTTTAGCCGCTTCGATATCTTGCTCTACTTTTGTTTTGTTGGCGGTGGCACGGTGCACGGCTTGTGCTAACTCATCCACCTTCACCCGCCATTGATGCTGTTCGCGCAGGTTTTTTTGAGTTGTCTGTAACTGATTACGAGCTGTTTCTAATTGCTGTTGCTTGGTTTTGAGTTGCTGAATTTCTTCATCACTGAGTAATTGTACCCCTGATAATTCAGCGCGCTTGAGTGCTAGTTGCTGTTCTTCTTCTTTAAAGCGTTGGTACACCTGCTTAGAAATATCAGCGTAAATACCTGTGCCCGTCATACGTTCGAGCAACTCTGCACGCTCACTTTCATTGGCTTCTAAAAACGCCGCAAAACTGCCTTGGGCCAAGAGCATAGAACGGGTAAAACGATCAAAGTCCAACCCTGTGATGGCTTCCACCGCCGCCACTTTTTCGCTCAGTTTATCCACTTGGTAAGTGCCATGTAGCTCTTTTAAATAAGCACTAGGCTGCTGCAAATTGCCCTCGGGATTATTACGCGCACGGCGCTGGCTCCAGTGCGCGCGGTATTGTTTGCCCGCAGCGACAAACTCCACCTCCGCGAAACAGCTTGCGGTTTGGCGCGTCATAATTTCGTTGTTGCCGGCTGTTACAGCACCTAAGCGAGGCGTGCGATGGTATAGCGCTAAACAAATGGCATCGAGCAAAGTGGATTTACCCGCCCCTGTGGGGCCAGTAATGGCAAACAAATTGGTATCCGTAAATGGCGCCTCACGAAAATCGATGTTCCATTCACCTTTTAGCGAGTTAAGGTTCTCAAAACGTAACGATAAAATCTTCATTCTGCTGCCCCCGCTCTCACGCTGGCCACCACTTCATCGTGTAATCGTGTGAGCTGTTCTGCTTCTCCTTCTGCCAACTCTTCTAAAGCTAAACGCCGTGCAAACACTTCTTCTGGGCTTAATTCCGCCAGCGTTTCTTGAGCTTCACTTTGCAACTGAGCTTGCGCTGCTTCCTGCACACGCATAATGCGCAGCACTTCCACTGGTTTATCTTCTAACACGCGTTCTAAGCGTTGCTGTAAATCCGTGAGGTAACCGTCCTCGGTTACCTGAAGCTCTAACCAAACGGTAGGCACATGTTCGGGTGCCTGAACTTGTTCTAATTGCGCTTCGATGTGATGTAAATTGCCTTTCAACACTTGCATGGGTTGATGCAAAGGGATCGGTACCGATGTAAAACTCAGTGCTTCACCGCCACCACATTCCACCAAAGTCACTTCTTTTTGTGTGTTCACTTCATCAAAACTCAATGGAATGGGCGAGCCGCTGTAACGAAAACAAGGGTTGCTGCCCACCTTTTGCGGGCGGTGAATATGGCCAAGTGCTAAGTAATCAAACGCTGGAAATGCATCACTGGGGAAAGTTTTTAGCGTTCCCACATAAATATCGCGCACAGATTCTGATACTGAAGCGCCAAAAGTAGTGAGATGCCCTGTTCCAATAATGGGTAAAGGCTTGCCCATGGTTTGTGCTCGTGCTTCTGCAGCGGCATACACGGCACCATAGTATTGCTGTATTTGCTGCTGCAACGCCATTTCGATGTCAGCGCTTTGCATGCCTGCTCGTATGCTCACCACATCGCGAGGACGAATAAAGGGCAACGCACACAATAGCGCGGCTACCTCGCCCTCAGCATTGGTAAGGGGCAAAACAAGGTCAGCAGGGTTTTCGCTGATGGCTGGCACCACATGCACCCCAAAACGTTTAAACAGGTTTTGGCTTTCCGATAGCATGGCCACTGAATCATGGTTGCCGCCCAACACAATGAGTTGGCAGCCCACATCGGCCATACGTTCCACCACATCGTGGTATAGCCGGCGGGCGTAACTAGGCGGTGTACCAGTATCAAAAATATCCCCTGCCACAATCACCGCATCCACTTTTTCTTCTTTCACCTTGGCGAGTAGCCAAGCAAAAAAAGCTTCATGTTCCGCGGCGCGGCTTTTGCCCATAAAATGCTGGCCTAGGTGCCAATCAGAGGTGTGTATAAAACGAAAACGAGGGCTCATACAAAACATGTTCCTTCACAAAAAAATACAGCCATGATGGGCACAAATGCTATCACAGCTGTATTAAAGGTTTTTGTGTTGTAGAAAAACTAGAGGTTTTCCACGAACTTATGCTTTTCTTCTAAGGAAGGCACTAGCTCCGAGTGGGTGCGGCTCAACAGTCGGAAAGCTTCATCCACATCATCGGTTAAATGAAACAAAGCGGTGTCTTCTGGGCTAATGTAGCCGCCTTCCACCAAGGTATTTTCCAGCCAGTCTACTAAACCGCGCCAATACTCGGTGCCGTAAAGCACAATGGGAAAGCGTTTAATTTTTTTTGTTTGCACCAAAGTGAGTGCTTCGAACATTTCATCGAGGGTGCCAAAACCGCCTGGAAACAACACAAAGCCGCAGGCGTATTTAACAAACATAAGCTTGCGCAAAAAGAAATAGCGGAAATTAATACTGATATCTTGGAAAGCGTTGGCGTTTTCTTCACGCGGCAATTTAATATTTAGGCCAATAGAGGATGCGCCCTTGCCATAAGCGCCACGGTTACCCGCTTCCATAATGCCGGGGCCGCCGCCTGTTAATACGTTAATGCCGGCTCGCGATAACCTTTCTGCTAAATCGTGAGCGGCTTGGTAGTAAGGAGAACTCTCTGGCAACCGTGCACTGCCGTATAAGGTAACGGCGGGCCCTAGGTCCACCAATTTTTCTATGCCATCTACCAGTTCAGATTGAATGCGCAATACGCGCCATGATTCTCGGGTTCTTTTTACATCCATGCTTGTTTTCACACATAAAAATATGGCGCCCTATTAGAGCGCCAATGTTGCTGTTATTTTTTAGCAGGGGCTTTTTTCTTCGCCGGTGCCTTCTTCTTGGCAGCCGCCTTTTTCTTTGGCGCAGCCTTGCGTTTGGCTTTCGCCTTAGTGGCCACGGCCCACTTGCCATCATTGTATTCGGCCGTCCAACCTGTGGGTTTTCCATCCACTTCAGTGCGCACATAATGCTCACCGGTTTTACGGCGGAAACGAACCACAGTTTTGTTGCCCTTATCATCTTCCACAGGGGCTTCAGCTAAGAAGGCAAACTTTGGATCAAGTTGTTCTTTAACAGTTAGAATTTCTTCTACCAAGGGCGCTCTGGTTTCACGGTTTTTAGGAAACTGGCTTGCTGCCAAGAATATTCCTGCCGCACCATCGCGCAACAAATAGTGGTCATCCACAGTTTCACACTTTAGGTGTGGCATGGGAATAGGATCCACCTTGGGAGGTGCAGGTTTACCACTGCGCAATAATTTACGCGTGTTGGTGCATTCCTCATTGGTGCACTTGAAGTACTTACCAAAGCGGCCATCGCGCAATTGCATTTCACTGCTGCATTTATCGCACTCTAAGGTTTCACCCTCGTACCCCTTAATGCGGAACGTGCCCTCTTCCACTTCAAAACCAGCACAGTCTGGGTTGTTACCACACACGTGCAGCTTGCGTTTTTCATCAAGCAAATAGCTATCCATGGCCACATTACATTTGGGGCAACGACGACGCTGGCGATGTTGCAACGCCACCGCATCTTCATCATCCACATCAATGGCTTCATCACCAGAGGTGAGGTTCATGGTTTGTGTGCAACGTTCTTTAGGCGGCAAGCTGTAGCCCGAACAACCTAAAAACACCCCCGTGGACGCTGTACGAATTTGCATCGGGCGGCTACAGGTGGGGCACTCGATATCTGTTTCTGTGGGCGTGTTGCTACGCATGCCCCCTTCTTCAGCATCTGCTTTCGCTTTTTCTAGTTGCTCTTTGAAATCACGGTAGAAATCATCGAGAGCATCGCGCCAATGCACTTCTCCGGCGCCAATTTTATCCAGGGTTTCTTCCATGCGGGCCGTGAAATCGTAATCCATTAAATCAGAGAAAGATTCCATCAACCGTTCGGTAACAATGTCACCCATTTTTTCAGCGAAGAAACGGCGCCCTTCTGTGCGCACATAGCCTCTATCTTGGATAGTAGAAATAATAGAGGCATAGGTAGAAGGCCTACCAATACCGCGTTTTTCAAGCTCGCGCACTAGGCTGGCTTCGTTGTAACGTGCAGGCGGCTTGGTAAAGTGCTGCGTATTGTCGATTTTCACAATATTAAGCACGTCGCCTTTTTGTAAATCTGGCAGCACGGTATCTTTGCCGCCTTGAGGCATCACGCGCGTCCACCCATCAAACTGCATGATACGGCCGTTGGCTTTAAGCTCGTAATCGCCCGCTTGCGCTGTAATGGTGCTGGCTAAGTAACGCGCCGGCGGTAGCTGACACGCAATAAAACGGTTACGGATAAGTTCGTATAAACGCTTAGCATCGGGCTCCATGTCGCCGAGCAGCTCAGGGCTAATGTTCACTTGCGAAGGACGAATAGCTTCGTGCGCCTCTTGCGCCCCTTCACGGCTAGAGTAGTAATTGGGCTTGTCAGGCAAATACTGGCTGCCAAGTTCTGCTTCAATCCATTTACGGCATGAGGTAATAGCGTCCGCACTTAAGTTGGTAGAGTCGGTACGCATATAAGTGATATGCCCCGCTTCATATAAACGCTGCGCTAGCATCATGGTTTTCTTCACGCCAAAACCTAAACGGTTACTGGCTGTTTGCTGCAACGTAGAAGTAATAAAAGGTGCAGGAGCTCTGGAAGTGGTGGGCCTATCTTTACGCTCCACCACTGTCATCGCGCCGAAAGCCGCTAGCGCCTTTTCGTGGGCCTTGGCGTCTTTCTCATTATCTGGACGGTATTTTTCCCCTGCGTGTTTTTCTACCTGCAGGCGTACTTCTTCCTCTGTGGGCGCTTTCGTATCGGTGTGCATTTCCCAATATTCTTCGGGAATAAAAGCACGAATTTCGCGCTCACGTTCAACCACTAGTTCTACTGCTACGGATTGCACTCGGCCCGCGGATAAACCACGAGCAATTTTGCTCCACAACAAGGGCGACAACATAAAGCCCACTACACGGTCTAAGAAACGGCGCGCTTGCTGAGCTTGCACTTGGTTCATATCCAAGCTCACAGGCTTTTCAAACGCTTCCGCAATGGCCTTCTTCGTGATTTCGTTAAACACCACGCGATCGTAACGAGCAGGATCGCCGCCAATCACCTCTTTTAAGTGCCACGCAATGGCCTCACCTTCTCTATCCAAGTCCGTGGCGAGGTAAATGCGATCGGCTTTTGCCGCCAAGCTTTTTAGCTCGCTAATTACTTTTTCACGGCCGGGCAGGATTTCGTACGTGGCTTCCCAACCGTTTTCAGGGTCTACCCCAATACGGCGAATAAGTTGGCGCTGCGCTCGCTCTTCACGATATTTTGCTCGTTCCTCGGGCGCCATGGCACGGGTTTTCGCCGCTTCCTTTGCCCGCTCTGCAGGCGTGGTACGGCTACCACCCCCAGTGGGCAGATCACGTACGTGTCCCACACTGGACTTCACAATAAAATCATCCCCAAGAAAGCGATTAATAGTGCGCGCTTTAGCTGGAGATTCCACTATCACTAAAGATTTAGCCATCGGTTATTTATTCTCAAAACTGTGTTTAGGTGTGTTGTTGTCGTTAAAAAGCTATATCACACTAAGCAAAAGCGGCCTATTTACGCAAGCAAATGGTGCAAAGGTCAAGCTTTTCATTTTTTCAGGCCCTATTTTGCTGCTTATTTCAGCACTTTCTAAGAAAAGCTCAAGCAATGTTTTTGCGCGTACCCTCATATTGTGCTACACCGTAACTAACCACCTTAAGGAGTTTCAAGATGACAGACACTTACCAAACACTGCTTGTAGCCATTGATGGCAGCGATGATTCCGCCTTAGTCCTTCAACGCGCTTTAAGCGTGGCACATGGCCAGGGAGAGCGTCTACATGTATTGCATGTTATCGAACCTTTAGCCCTCGCATACGGTGCCGATGTGCCTATCGATGTTACTGATTTGCAAAACAATCTTATTGATCAAGCCAGAGATAGAATCAACAAGATGATTGCAGAGCTACCCATTCCTGCCGAGCAAGTATATGTGGAGCTTGGCGCCATCGAAAAAACCATTCACGTTAAGGTGGAAGAACTCAACGCCGATGTGGTGGTGATGGGCAGCCACATGCGTGGCGGTTGGGGCATGCTGCTTGGCAGTACCGCTCGCGGTGTATTACCAGGTTCAAAATGCGACGTGCTAGCAGTAAAAGTTGGTAACAAATAATTTTTTCGCCCCTAACACTAGGGGCCTTCACGCCCTCTTTCCTTCGTAGCGCTCACCTAGCAAGCACTGTTCAAAACAACACTGTTCTTTATGACAGTGCCTTGCTACACTCATTTCTAGCTAATCGCTTACGTTTAAAGAGGGCATTCTCATGCGTGAACCACTGACATTCAAGCAGCAGCAAATATTAGATTTCATTTGCGAATTCCAAGAAGACAATGGTATGGCTCCCACCCGAGCTGAAATTGCACTAAAAATGGGCTACAGCTCCAAAAATGCAGCCTCAGACCATCTGCGCGCCTTAGCTAGAAAAGGCTATATACACTTGCACTCCGACCGCTCACGAGGCATCCAAGTGTTGGTGGAGGAAGAGGACACCTACGAGCTGCCCGTTATCGGCCAAGTGGCCGCGGGGGTGCCCATTGAAGCCATAGAGAATGTTGAACGCACGGTGCCAGTGCCCGAAGGTTTGTTTAAGCGTCGCCCCACTTACTTACTAAAAGTACGCGGCGATAGTATGAAAGATTTGGGTATTTTAGAGGGCGATCTCATCGCCGTGCGCAGCACACGCGTAGCTAACTCTGGCGATATTGTTGTGGCGCGCATTGGTGATGAAGTAACCGTTAAAACGCTGAAGTTAATGCATGATAAAGCAGCACTTATTCCAGCCAACGAAGATTACCAACCGCTCATCGTACCTGCCGATGAACTCGTTATTGAAGGCACTTTCATCGGCTTAATTCGTGATATTAGCTGAGGGTTTACATGCAGCAGTATATCGATATCGGCGTTAACTTAGCCGACGAGCAATTTGATCAAGATCGGCCGCAAGTGCTAGAACGTGCCCGCGAAGCGGGCGTATGCCAACAAATTATTATTGGCAGCTGTTTAAGCAGCAGCGAACAGGCTATCGCTTATGCTGAACAAGAAGAAGATTTGTTTGCCACAGTGGGCGTACACCCCCACGACAGCAAGCATTACTCAAGCGAACAAGAGAGTGAACTAATAGCCATGGCGCGCCACCCTAAAGTGGTGGCTTGTGGTGAGATGGGGCTAGATTTCTGCCGTGACTACTCGCCGCGTCCGCAACAGGAAAGTGCTTTTACAGCCCAGTTAGCGTGGGCCGCTAGCAGCGTTAAAAAGCCTGTTTACTTACACGAACGCGATGCCTTTGAGCGTTTTGAACCCATTTTAAAAGAGTTTCGTGACCACTTGCCCGCCGCCCTTGTGCATTGCTTTACAGGCAGCAAAGCGGCGTTGTACGCCTACTTAGATTTAGATTGCTACATTGGCATTAGCGGTTGGGTGTGCGATGAACGTCGCGGCAAGCCCTTGCAAGCCTTAGTGCCGCATATTCCACTTAACCGCCTAGTGGTGGAAACCGATGCGCCCTACCTTATTCCACGCAACTTGCCCAACGCACCGCCTGTTAAACGCCGCAACGAACCCAGTTTGCTACCCTGGATAGCACAACAAGTGGCGGCACTACGCCCTGAAAGTGAAGAGCAAGTGCTCACCCAATTGCTGGCCAACAGCCGCACCTTATTTGCCCTACCCAGTGCTTAAAAGCTGATATGGCCGTTAGCGAAACGCTTGGTGCAAATCTAGCAAGCTGAACGGCCACTTTAGCTCTGTTTGCTTAATTTTCACCACAGGAATAATCTCGCCGTACTGCTCTATAAGAGCATCATCTTCAGCAATATCTATCGCTTCAATCGTCCAACCACGAGGCATTACTTGCGCTAACAAGGCCTCTGCCTCATCGCATAAATGGCACCCTAATGTGGTGTACAACAATACGGTTTGGGCCTCTGTGCTCATCCTGCCTCCTAATTAGCTCTTATGACGAATGGCAAAACAATAATGAATTTTGTTGTTGCGGGCGAAATCAGGTGGAATGCTCCAGCGCGTAATATCTTCCACCTCAAAATGCTCGGCAATGCTGTCGTCTAGTTGGAAACGGCGGAAGTTGCATGAAAAATACAACACGCCATCACTGTGCAAATGCTGCATGCATTTCTCAATGAGTGCCACGTGGTCGTTTTGAACCGAGAAATCCTTGCGGCCAGTGCTGTTAGAAAAAGTGGGAGGGTCGCAGAAAATCACATCAAATTCATCTCTGCACTCATATAACCAGCTAATTACATCTGCACGCACCATTTGATGCTGCGCCAACGCAATGCCGTTCGCCGCTAAATTATTGCTAGCCCAATCTAAATATTTTTTCGATGTATCCACAGTAATGCTACGCCGTGCTCCACCTAACGCCGCTTGCAAGGTGGCAACCCCCGTGTAGCCAAATAAATTCAGAAAACGTTTACCCCGCACAATCCCCTCAGAGAAAAACAAGCGTATGGGGCGATGGTCTAAAAACAACCCTGTATCAAGGTAGTCTTTCAAGTTTACTAGCACCCGTGCGCGGCCTTCTTCCACCACACGAAACTCACCCGCTTGGCTCACTTTCTCGTATTGTTCTGTGCCTTTTTGTTGGCGCCGAGTACGAATAAACACTTGCTCTCGGTGCACCCCTAGCGCTGCCCGCACCGCCATCAGTGCCCAAGAGCGCCGTTGTTTGGCCACGGCTTCTGAAATGGTTTTCGGCGGTGCAAATTCATTCACTAATACCGCATCGCCATACACATCCACAGTGATGTTGAATTCAGGCAAATCGCGGTCGTACAAACGGTAAGCTTGGGTGCCACTTTGCTCTAACCAGCGGCGCAATTGACGGCTGTTTTTACGTAACCGGTTCACCATTGGCTGGGCTTCGGGCGGCACCTCAAACGCCAACTCACCCATTGCTTGCAAGGGCATTGCAAGTGGGCGTGTGAGCGGTGTTAAACGGCGCAAATACACTTGGAAGGGCCCGTTTTTAACGCGCCAGCTGTCTTCCATTTGCATGCCCACGCGGTCTAGCACTTCAGCTTGGCTAGCCACCATCAGCACCTGCCATTGGCTAGCATAACGAGCCAAGGTGCGGCCGAGCGCATAATATAGCCAGCCAGCTTGCTCCTGCTCCTCTAGCCGCTCGCCCCATGGCGGGTTAGTAACCACGAAACCTTGTTCAGCCACAAAATCATCGCGGTTGAGGTCTGCTAATTGGCGACGTGCAAACGAAATGGCATCCCCTACCCCTGCACGGTGCGCGTTTTCTTGCGCAGCTTGAATTGCACTGTGCTCGCTATCAAACCCTTGAATGGAAAGCCCAGGGCGCGAAGACAAACGTTGTTGCTCGGCTTCGCTCACTAATGCCTGCCAATCTGCTTCGCTCACCGCCGGCCACGCTTGAAAGCCATGGTGCTCACGCAGCAACCCCGGCGCATGGTGCAACGCCATGCCTGCTGCTTCAATGAGTAAGGTGCCGCTGCCGCAAAAAGGATCCACCAACACAGGGGCTTGTTCTAAAGCTAACGGCCATTCCAATGCCCACAGCATGGCTGCCGCCAATGTTTCACGAATAGGTGCCGCACCGCTCGCTAAACGATAGCCACGGCGCTGCAATGTGTCGCCGCTTAAATCCACATATAAAGCGGCGCTGTCTTTATTCAGCACCACACGCAAACACAGCGCATCCTGCGGCGTTCGCTGCACACCCAAATGGCTCGGCTGCATGTTCATCAAGCGCTGGCGGCTAATACGATGATCGCCCTTTACAAAACGGCCATGTTCCACCACCCAGTGCACGGGCAACCCACGCTCGCCCCAATAAGCCCAATCCATATCTTCTAAGAGGGTTGGCAACACATCAAAAGGATCCCCCTTCACTGTGTTGATTGGTAACAACACACGCTCAGCAATGCGCGACCACATGCAAATACGAAGCGCCGTGTCGGCACTTCCGGTAACAGTTACAGCAGCACCACCTTGTTCTGTGGCGGCCAACCCTAAATGGGTAAGCTCTTTTGTTAACAAAGGGGCCAAGCCCGGCATGCAAGTAACGATAAATTCCATAACTTTCTCTATTTGTTTTGCGCTGTAAGGCCCTATTTACAAGGGCTCTAGAAAAACGTTCTCAATATGGTCGATGAATGGCATCAATTTAACAACTTAAACTCGACTCTGCTTTCAAGCTGTGGCAATACTGTACTCAGCTTTAATGCTTCAGCGAGCATTGATGCTTGTAGTTTCAACTGAATTCGCTGTGCTATACGCAAGAGGAAACAGTACATGAAAAGACAAAAACGTGACCGTGTTGAGCGCGCCTTTAATCGTGGCTACCAAGCTGGCCTCACCGGCAGATCTAGCGACACCTGCCCTTTCGATGAAATCACAGTTCGTGCTAGCTGGATCAATGGCTGGCGTGAAGGCAGAGTCCACAACATTCACGGCTACACTGGCGTGGCCAGTGTGCAGCATCTAAAAGTTTAATCCACTAACACAACAATAAAGGAACGCTGATAGCAGTAAAGCAGTGGCCATGTGCGCCACTGCTTTTTTATTGCTTTTACCAGGCTTTCGCCGCTGCGTGAATTAGCTTAGGGCCTTGATAAATAAGGCCGGTGTAAATTTGCACTAGCTCTGCACCCAGTGCTTTTTTCTCCAGTGCATCGGCAGCACTTTGAATGCCGCCCACACCAATAACCGGCACCTTACCGCCCAACTGCTCCACCATTACTTGCAAGGCGTGGTTTGCTTTCGCTTTCACCGGCGCACCACTTAAACCACCCTGTTCGTTGCCGTGGCGTAAATGCTCCACTCCCACTCTGTCTAAGGTGGTGTTGCTCACGATAATGCCGTCCATGCCATGCTCCACAAAAGCGGTGGCCATGGCAGCAAAGGCCTCATCGTCATTATCTGGCGCAATTTTAATCACCAAAGGCACGCGGCGGCCACTGTTTTGGTCTAGCTGGGTTTGGCGTTCACGCAATGTAGACAACAGGCGTGCTAGTGCATCACCGTGCTGCAAGGTGCGCAACCCTTCTGTATTAGGCGAAGAAACGTTCACCACCACATAGCTGGCTTCGCTGTGCACGCGGTCTAAGCAGTACAAGTAATCGTCCACCGCGTTTTCCATGGGCGTGCTCGCGTTTTTACCAATGTTAATGCCAAGCACACCTTCATAGCGGCGCTTGCGCACAGCATCCATGAAATAGTCGATGCCGTGGTTGTTGAAACCCATGCGGTTAATAATGGCATTTGCCTGCGGCAGCCTAAACAACCGCGGTTTAGGGTTACCCGCCTGTGCCTTCGGCGTTACCGTACCCACCTCAATAAAACCGAAACCCAGCTCGGCGAGGCCATCAATACAATCGGCGTTTTTATCTAGCCCTGCCGCCAGCCCCACAGGGTTGCGAAAAGTGAGCCCCATCACGTTCACCGGTTTATCAACGGTTTTGCAGGGATACAACTTACCAGCCCCTTTACGCAAAGCAGTGAGGGTTAAATCATGGGCAGTTTCTTCAGGCAGGGTGAAAAATGCGGGACGGGCTAAACGATATAACATGCAGAGGCTCCTATTTCAGCGAAGCGGTAGTATAAACCACTGGGGCGGGAAAGTGATGTGTTAAGAAAAGACAAAGCCGCCCTAAAGGCGGCTTTTGCTCAAGAACGGCTGTTTAAGCAGCGGGGGCTAACAATTGCGTTAACACGTCGCGGCTTTGTTTCGACAGTTTACCTTGGCCTAATTGCTCCAAGTGCTGCACCAGCAGCTGGCGTTGCGGTGACGGCAAACGTTGAATACCCATTACGGCACTTAACAAGCGCGCCGCCATTTGCGGGTTCAGTACATCAAGCCGTGCCACGCCTTCGCACCACAGCGCATAACCAGCGCCATCTTCACGGTGAAAAGCCACCGGGTTGTGTTGCCCAAACTGCCCCAACACAGCGCGCACACGGTTAGGGCTCGTCCATTCAAACTGCTCGTGCTGCAATAAAGCAGCCACTTGCTCCACCGTATCGGCCGCAGGCCGTGTAGCTTGCACCGCAAACCACATGTCCATCACCAAAGGTTCCGGCAGCGCTGCTGTGTAGGCAGCTGCTAGCATTGCTTCTGCGCCAACCCCTTGTTGGTGCCATAACAAACGCAAGGCATCAGCCCGTTCTGTCATGTTATCTGCTTGCTCATACAAGCGCTGTAGCTGTGCATCGAGCCCCTCTGCCTCAGCGGCAGTTAAATATTGCAGCGCCACGCGCTGTAAATCACGACGGCCCACTCTGGCCACGTCCACCGCGTAAGCGGCTTTATCGGCAGGTAGAACACAGGCCTGCCACGCTGGCACCAACGCTTTACCCATAGCAGCGGCCAATGCTTGGCGGCGTGCATGAAGGGCATGATAATCCACCGGATTAAGGGCAGCTCCCAACTCATTCACGCTAGGCAGTTGCAGCAAGAGTGCTGTTAGCGCCTCCTGCCCCTTCGCTTCCGCCAACAATTGCTGCGCAAGCGCCACCAGAGGCTCCACTAATGCAGTGTCGTTATCTACGATGGCACGGTGATACAACTGCTGAGCAGCTTCCCAACGCACATAGCCATCCGTGTCGTTTTGCACCAACGCCACCAATTGCGCCACGCTGTAATCATAGTGCAAGGCCACGGGGGCAGAAAAACGACGCAACAATGAAGGCGTTGGCTTTTCCGCCAGCGCCCAACTGCGGCTTTCTGTGCCCTCCGTTATTTCCCACACGCACTCTTCGCTGCCGGCTTCATCGAGCGCCACCGGGGCACCGTTGCCGTCTAATAGCGCCATGCGCAACGGAATAACATAAGGCGCCTTGTGCGGCTGACCCGGCGTAGGCGCGGTATGTTGCGTAACCGTTAAGGTATAAACGCCCTCTGCATAGCTATCGGTAACGGTGAGGTGCGGCGTGCCCGCCTGCGTATACCAACGTTTAAACTGCTGCAAAGAGCGGCCACCCGCTTCTTCCATGCAGGCAATAAAGTCTTCCACCGTCACTGCTTGGCCGTCAAAGCGCGTGAAGAATAAATCAGCGCCACGTAAAAACGCCTCTTCGCCCAGTAGCTCCCACTGCATGCGCACTAGCTCTGCGCCTTTTTCATAGGTGGTGGCCGTGTAAAAATTATCGATGTCGCGATAGCTGCTCGGCAACACAGGGTGTGCCAACGGGCCTTGGTCTTCAGGAAACTGCGTTGCTTTTAATAGCTTTACGTCTTCCACACGCTTTACCGCTGCGTCATTGCTGTCTTCACAAAAGCGCTGCTCGCGGAACACGGTAAAGCCTTCTTTTAAACTCAGCTGAAACCAATCACGGCAGGTAACTCGGTTGCCCGACCAGTTATGAAAATACTCGTGCCCAATAACGGCTTCCACGCGCTGAAAACCTTGGTCGGTGGTGGTGTCTTGATGTGCTAACACACAGGCGGTATTGAAAATATTCAGGCCTTTGTTTTCCATGGCGCCTAAATTGAAATGGCTAACGGCCACCACCATGTATAAATCTAAGTCGTAAGACAGCCCATACACTTTTTCATCCCACGCCATGGAAGCTTTTAACGAAGCCATGGCGTGTTCTAGTTTCGGCAAATCACGTTCTTCGGCGTATATTTTTAAGGCCACGTCGCGGCCTTCTGCCGTGGTGTAAGAAGAGGCCAAACAAGCAAGATCACCCGCCACCACAGCAAACAAATAGCTTGGCTTTGGATAAGGGTCTTCCCACTTTGCCCAGTGTTGAGTGCCCTCTTTACCCTCGGCTACTAAATTACCGTTGGCGAGCAACAAGGGGTAAGCCGCCTGCTCTGCCCATAAAGTAACGGTGTAACGGCTTAACACATCGGGGCGGTCGGGAAAGAAAGTAATGCGGCGAAAGCCTTCTGCTTCACATTGTGTGCAATACATGCCATTGGACATATACAACCCTTCAAGCGCCGTATTAGCGCTAGGGTCAATAGTAACCACCGTGTGTAACTCACAGCGTTCTGGCAAGCCAGACACCACTAGCATGTCGTCGGCGTAGTGATACTGCTCCGCGGCTAAGGGTTTGCCATCCACTGCAATGCTTTTCAGCGTTAACCCCACGCCATTAAACTGCATGGTGTCGCTGCTACCCTGGCGCACCAGTTGCAAGCGCGCCTCCACCTGGGTGGCGCTTGGGTGCAAATGAAAAACAAGATCGGTGTGGGTAACGGTGTAAGCAGCAGGGGCGTAATCTTCGAGGCGTACTAAGTCGTCAGTCAACTTTTAACTCCGTTGCATTTTGCACCACAGCGCTGTCCGCTTCTTGCTGTTTTAACTGGCTTTGGCAGCCAGCGGGTAAATAGCCCGTGCGCTCTTGTTCAGGAATATTGTTTTTAATTTCCCAAGCAATTACTGCCTCAAGGCTTAAAGCACGCTGCTCATCAGTAAGCTGCCTGCCATCTGGCCAGCGGCCTGTGGCAATGCTGTTACGCATGTTTTCCCATACTTCTACAGTCATGCTATTCACTAAGGATTCAAACGTACGCTGATCTGACATGTGTTACTCCTAAATGCTCTTTGTTACGAGCCTAAACGGCTACTCCATCCTAATTTTGATCGGCAAGCCTCATAGAAATCGTGGCCTGGCGGGTGCAGCAGCATGAGTTGCTTTGATTTTTTACGCACATACACCACATCGCCTTGTTCAACGCGCAAGCCCTCTTGCCCGTCACAACTCACTAACGGCATTAATTGGTCAGTGGTGATTTTTAATTTGATTTCGCTGTTGCCTTCCACCACTAAAGGGCGGCTGCTTAAGGTGTGTGGGTTCAAAGGCACCATCACAATGGCATCAAGCTTGGGATGCATAATGGGGCCACCACCGGCCAAGGCATAAGCTGTGGAACCTGTAGGCGTGGAAATAATTAAACCGTCTGAACGTTGGTTATAAACAAATATACCGTCGATAGACATCTCGAATTCAAGCATGTGCACGCTATCACCAGAGAGCAACACCACATCGTTCAGTGCTGTGCCTTCTCCAATAATGCTGCGGCCACGCCGTACTTCCATGTGTAATAAAAAACGGTACTCGGTGGTGTAATCACCGCGTAACACTTGCTCCACTTTCTCTTCGAGTTCTTGCGGTGAGATATCCGTTAGAAAACCTAAGCGGCCGCGGTTAACGCCCAGCACCGGCACCTGTGAACCGGCAAAGGTACGCCCTGCACTGAGCAAGCAGCCATCACCACCCACTACCACCACTAAATCGCAACTTTCCACCATTTGTTTGCGGGTGGCCATTTGCAAATTAGGGTTACCGAGGTCCTCACCAACCCTATCTTCAAGGATCACATCGCAGCCACGTTGCTTTAAAAACGCAATGAGCTGACGGGTGGTTTCTAACGCCTGATCGCTGTTAGGGCGCGCTACCACGCCAATTTTTCGAAACTTTGTCTTCACCTAAAGCCCTTCTGTGTGGCAAAACAACAAATAGATAATACCTTGTTCGCACCAAAACAATGCAAAGCACAAGGATAAAGCACAAGGGCTGTAACGTCATCATTGAAAAAGGAATGGCAGGAATAGTAAATAACTAGAAAGAAAAAGCCCCGAGATGTTACCATCTCAGGGCTTTTGTTTGGCGGAGTGGACGGGACTCGAACCCGCGACCCCCTGCGTGACAGGCAGGTATTCTAACCAACTGAACTACCACTCCGAGTCTTGCACTTTCTCTTACGAGAAAAATTTGGTGGGTGGTGACGGGATCGAACCGCCGACCCTCTGCTTGTAAGGCAGATGCTCTCCCGGCTGAGCTAACCACCCTTGGGAAGTGGTGGCCATTATAGGGAACCAGTTTTGTGCGTCAACATCTTTTTTTCATCTTTTTGATCGTTCGCTTAAAAATAACACTAAATGCTCTATTTTTAAGCTAAATCGTTCTTTTTACGCTTCTTTTTCGGTTTTATCGATAAATTCCCTAGCGGCCTCTATAGTGGCGAAAGTGTCTTCTAGCATCTCGCCTTTACGGTTTACCACACGATAGTGCTCAATACGCAGCGACAGTGTGGCTGCATCCAACTCGCCTTCTTCAACAATTGAAAAGCCTGTTTGCCCCCAGGCGTAAGCATTACCAATCACTCTCTCTTTCCTTTTAGCAGCATGTATGTTGAGTAATCGTATCAGTGAGTTCATCTAGAGTGAGATCACCCGCTTGGTCAAACCAAGTGTTGGTCCAGCTTGTCATCCCTGTAATAAGGCGGCGCGCAATAAAGGGTTTAGTGGTTAAGCGCCCTGCTGCAGCCAACTCGGTGAGCACCTCAAGCCATATTTGCTCGTACTCGTCGCGCATGCCTAACACTTCTTGTTGGCGTTCTTTCGACAAACAGCGCCACTCATACACCAATACCGTCATAGCTTCGCGAGTATCGCCCACAATAAAGCGCAACTCGCTGCGCACTAGCGCTTTTAATTTTTCTGTGGGGCACGTTAAACCCTCTATGGCCTCACGCAAGCGGCTAGTGTTAAACGAAATCACTTCCGCCATCACCGCCTGCAAAATATCTTCTTTAGTGGCGAAATGATGAAAAATACTGCCACTTTGCAGCCCTACCTCGCGGGCAATATCACGCACTGTGGTGCGATCAAAGCCTTGATCGCGAAACAGCCGTGCCGCCGCACTAAGCAGTTTTCCTCGTGGCGAATCATCCATGCCGTAAACAGATAGTCCTTCTGACGCCTTGCCAACCGTTGATTTCACAACCTTTCCCCACTTATTAACGCTGTACTCGCTGTGCAGCAGAATTATGACCAACCCGCAGCAAATAACAATCCATGACAAATTAATTTTACGGTGTTAGTTTAAAGCACTTTACAAACCAAGCGCTTGCTTGGTACGTTTAAACCATAAACTTCGCCGCTAACGTTGGCAAGCACTACCGCAACAAAGTGGCCACAAATAAAGAGAACAATTTATGGATACAACACCGGTAAAAATCGGCTGTGCTGCTGCCTTCTGGGGCGACACTAACAGCGCGGCCTATCAGCTTGTGCATCAGGCAGATATCGATTACTTAGTTTTCGATTATCTTGCCGAAGTCACCCTTTCTATTATGGCCGGCGCACGCATGCGCAACCCAAACCATGGCTATGCACACGATTTCGTTACCCAGGTAATGAAACCCTTAGCCAAAGACATTCACGCTAAGGGCATCAAAGTTATCAGCAACGCTGGGGGCGTTAACCCACGTGCGTGCCGCGATGCGCTAGAGGCCATTTTCCGCGAACAAGACCTTCCCCTTAAAATTGCGTTGGTGGAAGGTGACGATGTGTTGCCATTACGCAGCGAGCTCGGCGAGCTGAAAGATATGGATTCAGGCCAACCAGCACCGCCTTTTATGGTGACCATGAATGCTTACCTCGGTGCCGGCCCTATTAAAGCTGCTTTAGATGCAGGGGCTGATATCGTGCTCACCGGCCGCATTGTGGATTCCGCCTTAGTGCTCGGTCCACTAATGCACCAATTTGGTTGGGCAGAAGACGACTACGACAAACTGGCGCAAGGTTCGCTGGCTGGCCATTTAATTGAATGTGGCGCGCAAAGCACCGGTGGCAACTTTACCGATTGGCACTTAGTGGAAGGCTACGACAACATGGGCTTTCCTATTATTGAGTGCCACGCCAACGGCGATTTCGTACTCACAAAACCTGAAGGCACTGGCGGCCTAGTAACGCGCGGCACAGTGGGCGAACAACTGTTGTATGAAATTGGCGACCCACGCGCTTACCTCTTGCCTGATGTAACGTGCGATTTCACCCACGTTACGCTCGAACAAGCAGGCGAACACCGCGTTAAGGTAACTGGCGCCACAGGGCAAGCCCCTTCCAACCACTACAAAGTATCTGCCACTTTCCCAGACGGCTATCGCTTAACCGCCACC
>Ga0079226_10000189_pt1 | contig 40357 bp, 64 predicted proteins | sample Poulit2014_FD_76345 | JGI IMG/M metagenome (GOLD analysis project Ga0079226, IMG submission 76345) | Agricultural soil microbial communities from Georgia to study Nitrogen management - Poultry litter 2014 | ecosystem: Environmental > Terrestrial > Soil > Agricultural land | place: USA: Georgia...
CAAATGCTATGTGTACCATTTGCGAACAGAAAACAAACGTTACCCTAAATCAAAGTTATATTTAATATCTGTAGCTCCGTCTTCATGAACAACTATGTGATCGATCAATACGTTTAAAGCATGATAGATATCTTGTTCCTTTTTTTCAACAGTAGCAAATGCTTGTTGGGTATCTTTTATGGAAACCTGACTAATCTCTTCCTTATTATATAGGAACAACTTATCTTGTGCATCTTGAATCCTTTGATCAAATTCATTTCTTTTCTCTTCAAATTCAACCTTGTTGATTAATTTCTCTAAATATAAATCGACCAATCCACTTTTTTTACTCTCAAATTCTTCAATAGATTTTTTCAGCTTTGTTAGCTGCTGCTTTTTATGCTTACCAAAAGCTTTGTCAAAATCTAAAGCAACTTCTTTTCCTGTCTTTATAAGCCGGTCTACTATGAAATCACGAAACTCTTCATATCGAATTGGCACATGATTAACACATAAGCTCTTGCCACCACGGCGGTAAGCACTACATTTTAAATAACGCCACCTTGTTTTACTTCCGTCTTTTTTCTTTCGCCAGGACTGCATAATAATCATGTTGGATCCGCACTTCCCACATCTTAAAAGTCCTCTAAATTCATTCCATGGAGATATTTTCTTTTTCTTATTTATCACGGGTTTGTTATTTGCTTTTTCCCATTCCTCTTTCTTAACAATACCGGGATGTTGATCTTCAAATATAACCCACTTTTCTTCTGGGTTCCGTATTTGTTTCTTTTTACCATCAATTTTAATAGTTGTATATTGATTCAAAATGAAAGTTCCGCAAAATGTAGGATTCTTTATTATTCTTTGGACAGTCGTGACTTGCCATGCGCCTCTGGACTTTGGTGGCAGAAACTCTCCATCAGCAACTCCTTTGTTTAGCATGTTGGCAATCGACTTAAAACCAAATCCCTCATTATACCATTTGTAAATTTGTCTTATTACCGCAGCCTCATCATCTTTGATAACTAATTTCTGATCAATACGATCATAACCATAAGGCACTTTTCCAATATGTTCACCACGTCTTACTTTAGCTGCAAGAACAGAACTAATAGATACCGATATTGATTTAGGTAGTTGCGCAGCAAACATGGAATACATCTCGAATTTCATATCATTCTTGCCTTCTATCTGACTATCATAACCTTCTTCAATCGTCACAACCCGGACACCATGACCAAGCAATACTTCTTTGATTTCCAAGGCATCCTTGAGGTCCCTAGCTAATCTATGGATTGACTTAAATATAACCATTTGTACTTCTCGATTGCGGGCTTTCCGTAAAATCAATTGCAATGCCGCACGTTCCAAGAATAATGTTCCTGATTTATCTTCATCTTTTAAGATTGATTGCTCATTCCACTCATAATGATTCTGCTCAATCCAATAGCGACAAATATCAATTTGGTTCGAAACGGAATCCTTTTGGCTATCCTTACCACTGGAAACACGGGCGTATATTATATAGGGATAATCCCTATATTTAACTTCTTCAACTTCAGTTTTTTTGAACATAATCGTACCCCCTGTTCGTTAATGATATGTATGACTGTATTATACATCATATGTAAGTACATTTGTTCTTAAAAGTAAAAAAAGAAAGGATCGTCTCCTTCCTTTTTATCCTATTTTAAATTTTATTCCAGACTGCTTATTTACTTCTTGTTTTGAAGCAAAGTAATTCTTTTTATGTTGTTCCCCTATTGACCCTTTCAAGTTATTCATAAATTCATCAATAGAAGCAACCTGAAACACTGTTATAGCATCAGAATTAATTTCATATCTGGAATCCGTAACCATAATCACAAAAGGGAACTTTGCTTCGTTAAATTCATCCGAATACTTCAAGGCCTCATATCGCTTTATCTTCTGATCCATTACCTTTTGTGAATATAAATTTCGCTGCACTTCGATGAAAAACGGTGTACCTTTAATCACAGTTAATGCATCCGGCTCTGCCAATCCTTTGTCAAACTTGGGTTCAACAATAAAATCATGTGGAGTGTAGTAGTGTTTTATTGGTTTGTGGACTTCAACTATTTTTAAAAAATGTGGTATTTTAGTAGAGTTTCTTTTTACAATAGACCCAGCTGGAAAATAAACGAATGGACTGAACGACCTGCTGACTTCAATTTGCTTATCTCTGACAAGTCTTTTTAATACTGTATTGGCATTAGTGACTGGATTTTTTAAATGAGAGAAATACAAATCTATAATGTCATTCCTGCTCATGCATCGGAATCGCTCAAGATCAGCAATAATCTGCTTATCACGTTTACTCATGGAACAGCCCCCTTAACTCTGCATATTCATCTTCCTGCTGTGGTTCATTTTCAACTGTCTTATTTTCTTTCTTGTATGGCTGTAACAACTTTTTAGCTTTATCGTTGTGTAGCCATGGGCACTGTATTTCCTGCAATGATGAATTGATTTTCAGTAGCATTCTTCCAGGATTGTTTAATTTTTCTGATCCGGGTGTACCGATGATTTTTGAGTTCGTGCTATCGGCTGTCATAAAGCCCATGCGTACAGTAAGATTAACCTTTAATTTCCCATCTAAAAGTTTGGCATCAGGTCTTTGCATGGAAAGGATGATGAATACCCCTAATGAGCGACCAATGGATGATATTTCTTCTAAAATATCCATGATATCAGTTTCCTTTTTTAATAGAACAACCTCATCAATACAGACAACAATGTAAGGCAGTTTCTCTTTTAATTTATCAACAGAATTGACACCTGCAGCATCTAATTTATTTCCACGTTTGGACATTTCTTTCTTTACCTTTTTAAGATATGGGCGCAATTCATCTGCCGAATGACAAACACCTTCCACATGCCTAATTTGCTTGAAGATGTGAAACTCCGATCGCTTTAAGTCACCTAGTATAAACTTTAGTTCATCCGGCTGCTTTAACCTAATCAACGTTGTTAATATACTTCTTATTTCGGATGATTTACCGGATCCTGTTTCACCACTGATTAAAATATGTGGATGTTTTACTAAATCAAATGCATGTATATTACCTTCAAGGTTTTGACCGCATGTAATAGGCAAATTTAAGTCTTGTGTTGATTCAATTACGTTATCATAGCGATAGATAAACTTTGATGGTAGGCCTTTAGGATAAACTTTCAAGACTGCCTTAGATACATCGACATCAAGATCAATATACTTGCCAAAATGCTGTTTAAATACAAATGACTGTTTAATAAATGTTTCCGGATCTAAGCCCTTTGGGACTGTAAACACAAATGTTAATCGTTCCGGTTTATTATCCACTTTTAATAACCCTGGGTAAATTTCTTTTTTATCAATCTTTTTATAAAGGTCAGCATTCGCAAAAGCTTGATAAAGATTTTTGACCAATTTCTTTTTAGCAACCCGTTTCCTCATAAAAATTTCTTCAAATAATGGAATTGCGCTATAGGCTACTGAACCACCCACCAAAGACCAACCTATTAGTGTTAACAAATAACCACCTCTTTATACATGATTTACCACATTTAATATTCAGAATATTTTATATCCCCCTCGCACACCCCCTTTCAGCCTCACTCCACTTCGTTCCGTTTTAAACACTTTTTCTAATTCTTATGTTTTATGGCTTTCAAGCTTAATTACCTTTGTAGGGGTACTTTGATAGATACTTTTGTAGTTACCTTTGTAATTGCTTTGGTAGGTACTTTGGTAGCTGCCTTTGTAGAATTGTATGCAAGAAGAGAAATAATATTGCCTGTCCTAGGAAATTAAATTTCTTAAAGGGATTTTAATGCCTTTGTGGAATTAATAAATAGGTGATCAAATGGATGATAATTTAAAATGTAATATAGAGGAATTAGTTATAAAAAGTGGTTTGCAAAAGAAGTTTATTGCGGATAAATTAAAAGTTAGTGTGAAGCAATTTAGAAATTATGAAACCGGAAAAAGTTTTATACCGATTGATAAGGCATTTAAGTTAGCTGCATTATTGAAATGTAAGGTGGATGATCTGTATACGATGGAAGAAGAGGAAGCATAAAAAAAGGCTGGCACCACTAAACAGCAGCGCTCGCCTTTAATCTAATGAAGGATCATAAAGACCAGATTGTATCCCGGATAACAACGATGTGATGTACCCACGTAATCTATCACAGGGGTGATCTTGGAGATCATTCAAGCTACGTTTTATTGCCCCGTTTTTGTCCCCGATGATTATAAGGTAAATCTCATCATCTTCGTTATATGTTGATACTAACTTATACTCGCCACATTCGGATTGTGGTGGTAATTTCCATTCCATCAAATCACTTCCATGTAAATATCATAATATTTCTACATCTATTATATCATTTACAGGAAGTTTTTCCACTTTTTCTAGCCTTAAATACCCATTTAGTGAATCAATCATCAATACTTTATCCTTAATCTTATGAAAATCATGATGCCTAAAATACTCAATCTCTATAGTTAAATCATTTTGTATAGCTATTTGTAGCTTTAAATCAATTTCAACCTTCTGCTGATCGTCCAGGATTGGCTTTTCCTTATATTCTTGTTCTGCAAATACCTGTTTTAATGCCTTTACATGTTCTGGCAACATGATTGATGACCACTTTTTCGTACCTCTGTCGTTTACTTCCATTATGCACCCATCCTTTTATTAGATGGTCCCGCCGAAAGAATATTATCCAACTTAAATGTCCTTACCTTTTTGCGCCAATAGCAATATGCAATGATAGTATTTTTATTAATACGGATTACTCTTATGTAACGCTGTGTAACGTTGCCGGCACTGTCCATATAAAAGATCATGATTTTTTCGTTTTGTTGCAAGGAGCGATTAAGAATAATATCCATCTGCAAGACCGCCTTTCAAGATCGTTTGTTCTCATTGTAATGTATGGAACAATTGTTTGCAAGTGGTAAATTCTAGATTAGGTGCCACCTAGCCGATGAGTGTATAACACAAGCTGTAATGCACATACTATAAATGCCTCTATTTCCAGACTTACATAAGCCGCCACATTGTGACGGCTCTTTTTTTATTTGACTCTTAACTTTTGGCCAATTTGGATGGAATTGACATCAGACAAGTTGTTCCATTTTTTAATCTGATTTTGAGTTACTTTATTCTTTTGCGCCAAATGCGATACGGTATCTCCACTTTTAACCGTATGATATTTTTTATTTGTTTTATTTTTGGATGCAGACCCACTAAGTTTTATTTTCTGGCCTGCATAAACCTTACTAGCGTCTTTAATGTTATTTAGATTTTGTAAAGCCTTAGTGGTTGTATTGTTTTTAGAAGCTATTTCACTTAAAGTATCTCCGGATTTAATTGTATAAGTTCCACTGCTAGAACTTGTACCACCTTTTAAATTAAGTGTTTGTCCAACTTTTATGAGATCAGGATTGCTAATATTATTTAGGTCTTGCAGCTTTTTGGTAGTTGTACCAGCCCTACTTGCAATACCACTTAGCGTATCACCCGACTTCACTTTATAAGTGCTACCAGTAACTTTATTGCTCGTGGCATTATTGCTTGACGGTTTCTTTTTAGTAGTCTGTCCATCCGTAAAATAAGATAATGATTTACTACTGATAATGCGGTTTAAGTCAAGGTTAGCGTTATATCCATTTAAACGACCTCTATCTGTATACTGATGCAAGTCACAAGCATAGTCTGGTTTACTATTAGGTTTTCCGTTATTTTTACCATAGTGAGGAATCCATACAGCATCAGCTTCGCTTAAATTTAAATTAAATGTTTTATACAAGTGATGGCCAACATAGATCCCTACTTTCTTAGCACCTAATGAGCGTAATTTATTTAAAAATGCACTTGCACCTTTCCGCATATTAGACATGGATTTTTCTTCTACGTCTAAAAACCAAAATGTAGGATTAAATTCTTTTGTGCGGTTGTAAAAATCGGTAGCTTCTTTTTCCATGTCACTAACGCTAACTCCGCGAATCCATGCATAAGCGGCAGTAGGTACTCCTCGTTTTTGAAATTCTTTGTGGTGCGTTTTATAGTGCCTGTCTAATGTTCTAGAACCGTATTGGGTACGGATGATTGCTAAGTCAACCTGTTTGGCCAGCTTGTCATAGTTAATTGCACTCGGTACTTGGTGATGTGAAATATCAATAATATATCCCATTATTTATCGTCTCCCTTTAAATTTTTATATTAAAAAAGAGCAACGAAATCAATCGCGCTCTTTTCCTTGTTTAAATAACTCATGGCCAAAAACGGCCGCACCAGATACCAAGATGCCTTGGATAAACGAATCCACATTTAATCCGAGCATCGCAACAGTAATGACTACACCGATAATTAATAAAGTGTACGGTATCAGCCAATCTTTAAACCGTGGCGTGTCCTTAATTATTTTCCCCAAAATTAAAAGCACTGGAATGACGACCAGTGCTTGCTCGACAATATATTCATTTAATATTTCGTTCATCTTACATTCCTCCTATTTTTTTATTTGGATCTAATGAATCTATCCGTTTATGTGCCTGCTTAGACGATTCTTCAAGCCGTGTAACTCGCTGGCTAATTTTGTTTACTTCTTTTTCGTTCGTCCTCAAATCGATTCTAATATTGTCTACTCCATTACTAATATTATCTAGTTTGGTTTCAATCACAGCATCTCGTGATGCATCGTTTTTAAGACTTTCTTGTTGTTTAGTCTGATGCTTTTGCTTGTTTAATTGATAGCCAAGTACCCCGACAATCAAAGAGGAAATCGTTAATAAAATACCTAATTCGACAGACATCATCGACCCCCTAACAAATGTTTCTATTTTATTGCATGAAAAAAGCACCCCGATGGGATGCTCAAATGATTTTGAATGATATTACTTTTATATCTTGGAATAATATCCCTGTATCTCTTGCTATTACAGTTTGAAATTCTTCTGCCAATTTGTCTTCATCATCGTCCTCTGTATATTCCCCATCCAAATAGACATCAACATACTTAGTAATCATTTCTTTTAGCGATCCATGTATAAATTTAACCCTAAACCACATAACTGTCTCCCCTCCTGTCTGCCATATTCGACAAAAGGAGATAAAATCCTGCATTTAATTACTATCTTCTGCTACATCATCCTCAGATGCCGGCTTTATATTCTTCAAATCAATTCGAGAATAAACATTGTCACCAATAGCAATTGCTTCAATGTCAGTATCATTTCTTTTCTCAGCCATATCTTCTGCATTGTAATCTTCAACTTCTACAATATCCTCGTCAATTCCACTGTGCGTAGTTATTTTTAGTTTCATTAAAATTTCCCTCCCAATTGTGATTGTATAAATACACGTAATATTAAATCAGCTTCAATCCTTGCTAATTTATCCGGTAGTATCTCCACCTCATGCCTTCCGCGATTGATTTTTCCATTGCTGTCTTTTGACATATAGTCAGTTAAATCAATGCGATCACCGCTTGTACTGTCATGATCTACTGTATTACCATCAACTTTTAACACTACATTTGAAGCTGTCTCATTTAATTCATAGATACCGTGCTTAACTTCGTGCGTATGATCCGGCAGCTCAATCTCATGTACATGATCGGGTAGGTCAATTTCATGATTATGGTTAGGCAGATCAATTTCATGCGTGTGATCAGGTATCGTTACGCTATGATTATGAGCTGGTATTTTCACATCGTGCGTATGGCTCGGTATCGATACATTGTGTGTATGGTTTGGCGTTGTAAAGTTATGACTGTGTGAAGGTATAGACACACTGTGCCTATGACCAGGCACTGTAACCCGATGCGTATGATTTAGTAGTTGGCCGGGTAAACGATGAAAATGGTTTTCACCGCTACCAACTTGCTCACCAACAGTTGTTACGCATGACGTGCCTGTGCCACCCCCGCAGTATGCATTGGTACTTTGGGTTGTGCCTCCGCCACTTGAGCTAGATTGTGTTGTTCCGCCTCCACTATTCGTACTTTTAGATGTACCTCCACCACTACTGGATGTAGCTGTTGTTCCACCTCCAGAAGTACTAGTTTGTGTACTGGCACCTCCATCTGTAGTGGATTTAGTAGTACCTCCACCGCCTTTGGTCGATTTGACTATTCCCCCACCGCCTCCGGTCGACTTAACTAAGGCACCGCCGCCCTTCGTACTATCAACAATAGCACCACCTCCATGGGTAGCCTGACTGTATGCGCGGAATTTTTTAGTTCTAAACGTCAATTCAATTGTATTGATGTTTACTACATCATCATCGATGTAGAACGGGATCAAAGCAGGGATTTGATTGTCGCAATTGTCCTGATAGGTGAAATTCATGATGTTAGTTGCCCCCTGTGAATACAACTCATTAACCTGCTGCCTACGTTCTAAATCTGCATTCGTTGTACTTAAATCCTCTGTGACGTTTCCTATTTCCAACTGAACGTCACCAGGAGCACCTTTAATATCAGATTTGCTTTCTTTCATAATCCTTAAATCCGTCACAGGATAATCATCTAACTGGAGTCGAACAACCTTACCTACTTTAAATTTATCAATAGATAATCCAGTTATTTTAGATACGTCAGCTGCTGAAATTTTCCACGTCACCTTTGGTTTTTTCCACTTATCAAGTAATGCTTGACCACTCGCCTTTAGGGAAACGGCATCTGTGAAACGCTGATCCACCCATACCGTTTCCTTTATTTCTTCACCAGGCTTTCGATCTTCCAAATAAGGTAGGCCGTTATTAACTGAGTCGATTGTTAATTGATTTATCCCTTCTCCAGCACCAAGAGGATAAATGCGGTTATAAACAGACATTGGATCCTCTTCTATTTCTAACCCTATTAGGTTATAACCTTCTTTGATGCGACAAATCGGCTCGTTATCTGGCTTAACAAGGTCAAGTCTCCAAGGATAAGATGTTGTATCATATTCCCATATATAAGGTTCATCAAATGGTTTCGGCACGCTGAATATAGCAGCAAGATTGTTTTCATTTTCCCATGAGTAATGGAAATACCTTTTAAAGTCCACTTTTCCTTTTTTCCAATGTTTATGATTTTGCTGATCAATTAAATATTGCAATACATAATCGGTCGTATAATTTGTTAATTGATGATATTTAAAAAGCGAGCTGTCCAGTAATGTTGCCAGGACATGCTCGCATTGGAATGTTACTTCTTTTGTTGATTCGTTTTTAGTTGTTAGCTTAGGTATGATACGGAATAGGCCGATATATTCGTCGCCATCCGTTATTTCCACATACTTTAAAAGTTCCACTCTATAAATCTTTGGATCGTTTAATGGCAAAGAAAAAAAAGCTTGCCAAATGGAATTGGTTTGCCTCTCGTATCCGATACTGTATGCATTTTCTAAGATAGCTGTGGTTTGTCGATTGAAATTTAATGTTCTTATCAATGGATCACCTCCAAAATAAAAAGCACCTCATAATGAGATGCTTAGTGAAAATAACTTATTAGTTTAATTTATTGTATTGAATTCTATTCGGATTTAATGACATAGAGCTGATATTATAAATTGCTTGAGTAATTTTACCTTCGGGATCAAAGGTTTCGGAAATACTAAAAACCCTTACTTTGTCTTTATTAAGGAGAAACCTGTCCCCTTCCTCAAAACCATTCCAATTTTCTCCCACTTCAGTTCTCCATTTTTCTAATGAGCCATTAAAAACAGTTCGCTTGCTTTTGACTTCTTCATCTACAAAGTAAATAACTTTAATAGTAGCTGCGCTTTTAAATTCATCAGACATGTTTATCCCCCTCCTACCTACAATATACGACATAGGAGGTCAAAAGACCTTTTATTCATTCACTAGCTCCTATAATTTAGCTAACAACTGTGATGAAATTCTATCAGCAATTAATTTCCTACCAGTAGGGTTGGGATGTAAGCCGTCAATTAAATAAGTTTCATAATTATATTGATTCAAACCTAACCCATTATACATATTTATAAATGGGATATGATGAAGCTCCGAAACACCCTTCAGACCATTAACTAAGTCAATCATCATATGCCCAAACCTACCACTCTCATCGTCTGCATAGCCTTCCCCAACTGTTCGCCATGTTGTAGATAGCAATACAATTTTCAAGTGCGGGAAAACTTTTTGTAATTCTCTTACAGCATGCCTTGCTGCGCCTAATACAGTTGTTTGGTCGAATTCATCTTGTTCGTTATCTAACTTCGGAACTACCGAATTAAAATCATTTGTACCATAGAAAATAGTAACAATATCAACTTTGTTAAAGTCAATACTCTTTAATGTTTGTAATTTCTCAGGATAATTATGATTTATATCAACGTTTTCATCCTGCCAACTAAAGTCATTGGTTATAATAGCATCAACAATACCTACCATACTAAAAGCATCATAACCTGAATCAAATACGCTCATTCTTGCTCCACTAAAACCAACATTATGGACAGTTGACCCTAATCGTTCAGAAATATATGTCGGATAATCATTAGGATAGCTGTATCCACCTGTAATACTGTCCCCGAAACATACAATAGTTTTATCTGCTAAATGAGTTTTTTCTCTTCTTGTTACTTCACCGTCAGAAACATAAACAGATTCATCAAACAAGTATTTTCCATACGGTAAATACGTACCAGGCAACTGTGACCCTTCAACAAGCATAACGTCATGTGTGTTGCGTTGACTGGAAAAGTGGAGTTTAATAAAAGTTGCATCAGACGGTGTAGTGAAAATATTCGTGCTTAAATCTTCGTTAGAAATAACACTGCTCAGTGAGGGGCTTGAGTAAGTTGCTAGTCTTAAGTTACTAACTGGACTGATAATATACGTTGTATTCGGCTTAACGTAAATATAATCTGTTGCATAATATCGGTCATCCTCAACGAAATCTCCACTTGAACTGTTAATATAGCCATTCAAAACAGCATTTTGGTTAAATAAGTTAGGTGACACATTTAAAAAACTGGCATGTCTTACATCAATTGAATTCGGCTTTAGTTGGACATCGTCACCAAAAACATATTGAAACGATTCATAAGGAGTAGAAATGCTACCCTCTTCAAATTGAAAAGATGATATATGTCGCCCATTGATCGCTAACTGTACAAACCTGGTTCCTGGAGGAGTAGTTATTGTCGTCCCTCCAGGAACTTGTTCAGCGCTGATAAAGTCTTTTCCTGAGTTATAATAACCAACAATGTTTGAATTGGAACCTGTACTAGATAATTGATATTCTGTACTTTCTTTAACTGATATAAAAGGGTGACAATCATAATGATTACTATTAGTCATGCTACCGTTATCCATATTAATAGTTGTCTGAGGGATAACTACATCTATATTAAATAAGTTTTTACCCGGCATTAAAAAAGTGGTGGTTATCGGCGATACCACTCCTTCTTCTAACTCTGATCCGCGTGCAATTACCCTCAAACGATCCCCTAAACTCTCTTCTTCTTCTCTTGCATCAACTATTTCCTCAGCGTTTATTCCATCAACAGGAGTGGTTATAATTTTACTAACTCTATCATCCAAGTAACTTAAATTATCATTAATTTCCTGCGATTTAATCTTGCCGCTTACCGGTTTGATCGCCATATCACATCCTCCTCCAATACAAAAAGGATTACTCGATGGAGTAATCCTTAAATTTAATAGTTACTTTGTTATTTTGTTGCTATACTTGCTTTAGAAAGCGAGGTGAAACTTAAATGGATAAATTTAAACTTTTTTCTATTGTTCCAGATTCAACAAAAGAAGAAGCTTTCAACCCTACATCAAACTTGATAGGACAAGCTTTTAGAGGAATTGCTCATAAGGTGCTTGATCCGCTTGTTCGCTACAACATCGTTAAAGACGAGGAAATGAAAGATTTTGCAGATAGAACCAGAAATAAAACGGATGCTATACCAAATGAAAATAGAGATGATTCCAAGCTTGGTCTGACGTATAAAGCTGTGGAAGATTCTTCTTATCAACTAAATGAAGAAGTATTAAGAGAAATGTTTTCAAATCTTATTGCCTCTACAGTTGATGACAGGAAGAACGGTCAGGTTAAACCTTTCTTTTCGTCAATACTTAAAGACATGTCACCTACAGATGCGTCGTTGTTTAAATTAATTTACAAAGAAAATAATTTAGCTATAGCGTCTGTAAGAATTGAAAACCAAAACACTTCAGAAGGGGTAAATGTAATTAAAAACGTCATCCTTTTAGATGATGCGGAAATTCAAGAACCCAGTTCATTGGATATGCTTCAACGGTTTGGGTTGATTGAAATTAATCCAGAACGATATTTAATTGCTCAAAAGTTCGTCGATCAATACAATCGTTTTGAAAAATCATCAACTTATAATTCGGTGAAAGAATCAATACCATTTCAATCCGATGACTTATTACTTGATTTTGTCAAATTATTAAAAGGAAACATTAAACTAACATCACTAGGAAAAGATTTTGCAAATATAATTATTTCTCAATAGTATTGATTCGATTCATTATTCTCTTTTCAATCTTTTCAATTTCCTTTGTAGCTATTTCGGCTGTTTTTCTCATAACTAGTAAGTTAATAAATACAGAGAGAACAACTGAAGTAGCTATTATTATAATTGCGTAAAGCAATAAATCCATTCATTTCCCTCCTTACATAAACTTGTGTAGCCATTTATAAGTAACTTTTGCATCCGGGTTTTCTCCCTCAAATAAAAATCCAACCTCTCCTGGCTGGATGAAGAAAAAATTATAATTGGATCCTTCTAAAATGTCCTGGCCGTCTTTAATCACGACAAATCGCTTTCCATCAATTACTAACTTACCATTAGTAATGCTAGGCAAAGTTAGTCTTTTGTCGTTCACCAAGTTAGTCACATTCGGATTAGTCACGGTGCCGCTTATTTCAATATTAAAGTCCGTATTTAATGGTGAATAATTATTTATACCGCTGTAGTGTTTAAAATATATCCAGTCAAACGATTGCGGATTATCATAAAAATCATCTTCTGTGACTTCGCCATAATAAATATCTTCTACTGGATCATATTCATTAGCTGTTGCGTATTTCATTGGATCGTTAGCCACTAGCGGCAAAACAAACCTACTAAACGGTCTAACCCTCTCCGGACTAAACTGACCGCTAACCTTAACCGTATAGAACTTATCCGGCTCATAATCATATACAATTTTAATTTCCCGTGGCTTTCCGAATGGATCAAATAAAAAAGCAACGAAGTCATTTAATCTCCGTTGCAGATCCATTCGATCCCTACTGTGTGTCGCAAGAGGAAATGAAAATGGTTTTTCCTTTATTTCCGTTCCAAAATCCCATAAACCCTCCATACCTGGGATGTGCATTGTTTTTTGTTCAAATACCGGGGTGGCAGGGTGATCATGACCTTCTTCTACATAAAGACCAAAATCTTCAAATCTGTATTTGTCGTCCATTGTTATCATTAATACACCACCCCATTTTTCCTTGCACCCATTTTATTCATGTTATCCAATTCCTTACTCATACCAGGTGCGGTTGCCCTGATAATCTCTCTTTCATCAATTTTTATAACAACATCCCTGCCTGCAAGGTTGTTAATTGCATTAGCTAGTTGTAAGTCACCTGATGTTCCGCTACTTGAGTTCAACCCACTCACAACCCGATCAGTTTCACCAGATCGACTAACCCCACTAGCATAGGCGGGCATACGATTAAGAGCACTAATAATCTTCTTCGACTCATCATGCGTAAACACTTCATAACCTGCTGGCCTGTCATACATGCCCATATTCAGCATTTCCCAACGATTACCAAGACGTCCTAATTCTTGTCCTTCTTCACCTGCTATAAATGAACCGCCGGGATGATTGTCTGTACCTTTTGCATAAAGTGGAGTAGCTTTTGCACCTGCAGCCACAGCTGCACCAACAGCCCCGATCGTTTTAATTTTTACGTTTTTTGTGACTTCTTTTCCCAGCGTTCTGTCTAGTGAACTAGAGGATGGATCTGTTTTAACGTTAACGTCTTTATCTACATCTTTTCCTAGTTCGTCCGTATAGACTTCCGCATCTGATTGCAGTCCTTGTATCTGTCCTTTTGCGGTTTCTAATTTTCCTATTTGATTATCAATTTCTCCAACTGCATTTCTATATTCTTCGGTGTTGCGTTCTGCTGCAGGAGTTTGTTCATTTAATTCCTGTTTTTGGCTTTGCAACTTTTCCAATTGGGTATCTAATAACGATATAGTTTCCCCGTCTTTAACCGCTTGTCTTGCCTTTTCTTCTGATATTCCTGCGTTTTTCAGGTAATTAGTTTGCAATTTATTGTAGATCATTTCAAGCTTGGATATTTCTTGATCAGTTTGATTTAAGTTTACTTCTTGTTGTGTTCTCTTTTCTTTTAACTTTATAAGTTGTTCTGCAAGCTCTTGATCACCTTCGCTAAGTGCCACTAATATGCCGCCATATAATTCCTTCTGCTCGTTAAGTGTTTCTATTTCCTCTTTACTCAGATCACCCGATGCTAATTTAAGGGTAATTTTTTCTTGTTCTGCTACCATTTCATCATAAAGAGCTTCCGCAGATTCTTCACTATAATTTAATAATAATTCATCAATTTCTTTTTCTCTTTCTTTATAATCGTTAATGATTCCTTGTTGTTCAGCTCTTTGCTCTAACAATATACTCTGGTTTTCGAGTGCTTTATAAAATTCATTGCTCATCTCGAGTTCAGCCATTTTTCTAATTTCTTCATTATACTTTTCTAATTCGGTAGTATTTCCTGCGACTTTATTACCTTGATCCGTAATTTTTTCGGTTGCACCGGGAAGCGCTTCGGTTAAATCTCCATTCAAACCTACCATTTCATTTAATTCATCATTTGACATACCAGATTTATCTTGTAGTCCATCCATTTCATTTTTGATAGCTTCTATCGTATCTGGATCAGTCGTGTCCTGTAATTCAGATTGTAGGTCAATATAACGTCCGAATTCATCAGATGTTAGCTTGGATTTCTCTCTAAGTTCATCAAATCGTTCTATCATTTCGCCTGTGGATTCATATTCTTCTTGTAAAGCATTTGCGGTTTCTAAAGATACTTCGTTTAATTCTTCCTTATCTTTAGATAGAGCATGGATTGTTACCCCTAATGCAGCGACCCCTGCAATAGCTAAACCAACGGGACCAGCAGATACACCCATTAAGCCAATACGTCCAAGTAATCCAGCGCCTCCCCTTTTCCCAAGCATTTTCGCTACACCGCCACCTGCTTTCAAAAAACCTCCTGCGGTTGTAGTCAGTCCTCCTAGTGCAATACTAGCAGGACCAATTGCGGCAACAAGTCCAATCATTTTTAAAATGGTTTGCTGTTGTTCCTCGTCCATTTCAGAGAAGGCTTGTGCACCATCTTCTATTTTTTGAATAAAAGGTTCAGCCGCATCGATTGCATCCATGACAGCAGGAATTAAAGCATCTCCTAACGTGATAGCCACATCTTTTATACGGTTCCACATGATTTTTAACTGTGATTCAGTAGTGCCATATCGTTCTTCAGCTTCTTCGGTTAATGCAATGTTTTCATCCCAAGCACCCGTTCCAATTTCAAGTGATTCTGTAAATACGTCACTTGCACCTGCTGCACGTAGCAAAGCATCACGCATTCTAACTTCCGTGATACCCATTTCATCAAGAACACCAATTGCGGTGTCACCATCTTCGGCCACATCGCCCAGACCTTCAATGAATTTAATCAATGCTCCTGATGCATCTTCTTCAAATGCAGTCTTGAAGTCATCAGCAGACATACCGGCAACATTGGCAAATTCCTCTAATTCATCTCCACCGCGTTCAGCCGCTAACTGCATATTGACCATAACTTTAGAAAATGCAGAACCGCCCGCTTCTGCTTCAATTCCCACAGAACTAAGTGCTCCGGCAAAGGCTAATGTCTGCGCTTCAGTTAAACCAATCTGATCACCGGCACCAGCTAAACGTAACCCCATTTCAACAATCTCTGATTCAGTTGTGGCTAGGTTATTACCAAGATCAACTACAGTAGACCCTAACTTATCAAAATCATCTTGACTCATGCCTGTAATGTTTGCCAGCCGTGCTAATGCAGTCGCTGCTTCTTCGCTGGACATGTTAGTTGCAACACCCAGGTCAATCATAGTGCGAGTAAAGCCCATAATTGATTCGTTCTGAATGCCAAGCTGACCTGCAGCTTCAGCGACTCCCGCTATTTCTGTTGCCGATGCAGGTAATTCTTTTGCCATTTCTCGGATACCACTTGAAAGGGAGTCAAACTCTTCTTCGGTCATGTCCACGGTCTTGCGAACACCGGCAAACGCACTTTCATAATCCATTGATGCTTTAAACATAGCTGTGCCACCGGCAACAATAGGAGCCGTAACTTTCATAGTGTAATCTCGACCGAATGAAGTCATGCCTCTACCGATCTCTTGCATCTTATCGCCGGTTTTCGTCATGCTTTCACCGATTTTCGTCCATGGACTTTCCTGTCTTTTTATTTCATCGTTAAGATTTCTTAACTGAGTTTCAGTTCTGTTCATGGCCGCTTCGGCATTATTATACTGAGAAGCTAAATTTTTTGTTTCAACAGCATCTTCACCTTTAACACGTACAGACTCTCTATAACGTCTGCGTAATTCTCTAAGCTGTTCTTTTTGTGTCTTTAATCGACGAGTAAGGACATCGGATTGCTGTCGCATACCCTTTAAACTATTCGTATATTCCCTGCCACCGGAACGTGCAGCATTCATTTCAGAGCGTAACCCACGTAGATCACGTCTGAAACCTTCCATGGATTTATTTGCTCCATCGTCTTCCCAAGATAATCTTGTTCTTAAAGTACCAATATCTTTGGCCACTTATCACCACCTGCCTTTTTTACCAAATATCACTAAGGTAAACTTCTTCTTGTTGCGGTTGATCTTCCGATTCGAATCCCATTAATTCATTAAAAAAGTGGACATCTAACTGATCTATTTCAGCTAGTGTCCACTTCGGGGCATAGGGATTTTTAGGAAACATCATATTTTTGTATAAACTTTTAAGGGAAGTGTACAGCCCTACAGCCGTCACTTCCCCTGCTCGTTTCCCTCTTCACCATTATTTTCTTCTTGTTTTGGCTTTCCAAAAACTGCTTCACGTAACTTGCTATAAACATATTCATCACTTGCACCATTATAAACCTGGTCCACTGTAAATTGACCGTTGAAAACTATATTAGCAAGGATACCCACCATCTCATCTTCTTCATCCAACTGTTCTTGCGGAGATGGCACATAGCCTTTGTTTTCCTTTGCTTTTTCTTCTGACTCCGACTCAATTTCAAGATATTTGCGTTTCGCTAGCATTGGTACGAGCGGGGTGGTAAATAACTTTTTTTCACCATCGATATATAACTCTATTTTCATGCTACCGGCACCCAATCTTGATCTACAACTTCGTCAAACCAACTTTCGATAATTTCCTTATTTTCTAGTTTTTCGCTACCATCCCATAGTTTGTATTTCTCCGCCTCGTCATGTAAGCGCGGCAAAGCTTCACCAGATAGGTTAGGTGTTTGATAAGCTGGTGTTTCCTGTTTGGTTTCTTTATTTTCCTCTGCAGGAGCCAACTTCACACGAAAGATCCAAAAATACTCATAACCACCGCGCGCACTTGCCGCACGTCCACCAATTGCGATATATGGAGGATCATCATTAGCACCATCAGTTATTCCACCATTATTATCCAGTTCTTTTCCTAAAACATCCGCTTCTACTTCCTCTTCTAGATAAGCTGTATTAACTGTTACAGCAATTGGACCTTTGGCAGCATCGGAAAATAACACTTTATCGTCAGCCCTTAAATTGCCACGGTTAATAGATGGTTGTAGGTTTATAGCCATTGCTGGTCCAAATGGTTTAACCTCGCCGTATTCTGTCTTTTTATCGTCTTCACTCTCAATAATTGCATAATGTAAATCTTTTAATCCCTTAATAGCCATTTATTTATTCCTCCCCTATATTTGGTTCATAATTAAACCGTATAATCTTTCGAAACATCTTCATATCTTCATCATAAGTTTCTGATTCAAACATCCGCGCGAATCCCACGGCTTTCATTCTTTTCTTCAATTGTTTAACCAAATCTAAAAAATTCCCTTTTGAAAATACATCAACTTGTAAAAAATGCTTTGTGATTAATTCTTCATCATCAGCGTTAATTCTTGGTGCTTGATTGTATTCCAAAAACACAATATAGGTATCTGCCGTGTTGTTATAATTAGCGAAGGAAACGGGTACGCCAAGTGGTTCCAATGTTTCTTTAATCAACTTATTTAAACTCACATACCCATCCCCTTTTTAAATACATTTACATACTCATTTAATATACTGTCTTTGCTATTTTCATAAACGATAGATACTAAAGGTAAGGGAGCGATGAATCTTTGTGCGCGAACGTTGTAATAGCCAAATTCATGCATATACAAATAAAACCCGGGTTGTTTTTTTCCACCCTGGGTTCCTACAAATAGTTCGTTATTGGCTGGATTTGTTCGAACAATAGCTTCTTGCGCTTCTCCACTACGTCTTGTAAGTCCATGTGAATATACTTCCGCAGTGATTTTATCTTTTAAAAGATCGCCACCTTTAATCAGTGCCTGATCTTTTAAATCATCTGTTAACCCTTCGATACGATCTATTTCATTTATTAATTCATCCAGTCCTTCAAATTCAAGTTCCATGATCATCAGCCTTTCGCTTACAGATCAATTCAATGAATTCACCTTTTTCATAGGTGCGATAAACCGTGTGATCTTTACCCTTGTATTCGATTTGTTCTTCGCCTTCGTATTCAATAGAACGAATTTCGAACATATAAGATAAGTCAACGCCGCTTTGTTTAGCCATATGAAATTCTTGTGAACGGACACTCAATTTATTAGCGAATATTAGCCTTGGTTCGCCTTCCACAACAGCGGGAAAACCGTCTTCATCTATACCTTCTACCAAGCTAACTAAATTGATTACGTCACTCCATGGCGCGCTCATTGTAATCACCCGCCATCGACAAATGTTGTTTCAATAAATCAAAAGACCGTTGAAAGCGTTCAGCGTTTGGACTATCAATACCAAAATTGGCTTTTACATAAATCTTTATTGCCCGAATAATTAGTGTATCCTTATTTGACTTAGCGACATCAGGAGATACACCCGCTTGAATTAATTCCATGCGGGCACTCTCGATTAATTCTTTTATGTCTGTGTCAAAGTGGTCATTACTAACCCGGGCAGACAATTTCACTTCTTGAAGCAAGGTTTCATCCATTTTTTTCATTCTTTTCTAATTCTGCTAACGCTTCTTCTTTTCCTTTGATCTTTTCACCATTCGGAAGCTCATACCAACCACCACCTGTATGCTTAATACTATCCTCCAGAGGCTGCTTACTTTTTTCTTCCAGAAATCCTTTTTCAATTAAAAAGGCGATCCTATCTGCATTTTCATTCTCGTAGGTATCGCCTCGTTCGTATACTTTCTTTGTAAATTTATCGCGAAATGATGATTTAACCGTATAGTCCATTAGAACTCCTCCTAATTTTTATTAAACTTCAGGAACTTCTTCCTCTGTACCTTTTTTAACTCGCAAGAAACCGTTAAATGCTGCGACGTTACCACCAGAGAATACGGAGCCGCGGTGAGCAACCATACCCTCTTTGAATTTAACATCATCAGAACGCTTTACATCCGTTGGAGAAAATACAGCCATCTCATAATTGGATAATGGACCGTAAGCCATTAGATAATCTCCCTCTGTAGCTGTAGCCAATGAGCCTGCTCCACTATTAATAACATAAGATACACCATCAATAGAACCTGTATTTCCATTATGCTTAATATCATATACTTTACGACCATCCGGATAGCGAACTTTTGAAAACTGGCGAAGATCATCTTTAGACAGAATTAATGTAAACTCATCTTCCACATCTTCATCTCCACCAAATGCATAGATGATGTTTTCCAAAGTATCCTCATTGATCTCAGAAACTTCCATATCCGTGTCTGGATTAATCGCTTTAGCTTCATCAGAAAAGATACCCACAAATTCATCTTGTGCCGGTCCGCGTCCGTTAAGGATCTCTTTTGTGATTTTCTTACGTAATGATTGCCGTACTGATTCAACAACACGCTGTCCGTAGTTAGCACGTGGCAGCTTCAATACTTCTTCTGTAATCTCATTATAGGCAGTGACTTTTGTTTTATTGATACGTGCATAACCAAACTCAATATCAATGTCAAAGTATGGTTCACCCTCTTTGGTATAATTACCTTCACCATGTTGAATATCGTAGGGTGTTTCGTATGATTCTCCGCCTTGTAACGGAACAACATTCACACGATCAATAAGCGTAGAAACCTGGTTGAATGTGCCTTTAATATTTGCGGAATCATGTTTTGGTAAAATCAAATCTCCGCTATCAACCGTTACTGCACGTTTTTCGAAAATGTCAGTACCGCGCTGTTCCCAGTCAATTTCCTCTGCATTGTCGCGTTTTTCAGTTCCTTCTCCGGCATTGAATGTTTCAATGGTACGTGCTTCTACTTCGCCGTTATTAAGTTGCTCCGTTTCCTTCAAGAGACGCTCGCGAGTTTGCAATTCTTCCAATTCCTCATTTAACTCACGAACTTCTTTTTCCAAGTCTTTAAAATTCAAGTCCTCGCTTCGTTTTTCATCCTGCAACAACTCGTTTATTTCTGCTTTCCTTTGCAAAATCTCTTTAATTCGATCCATAATTAATTCCTCCTATAAATTGTTTAGTACATAAATCCTTGCTTTTTCTTGTTCTCTATATTCTTCTAACCCTTCAACATGTTCTTTTATTGGATCGTATCCACGTGCACTCACTTCGCTATCCGGATATGCAGGAAAGGCCACGGCTGAAACCTCCAACAATTTGGCTTTTTTGACGGTTCGTAACGGCAAATCATCATCTGGTTCCTCGATTTCATGATCTTCCATCCGAAACCCAAAACTCATCCCGTCAATATCTCCACGTTTTATAGATTCATAGGTATCATCACCTAAGGTAGTTTTAGGTAAATCCAACTCAACCCTTAGACCAATATCATCTTCTGATAGGCGCAATGTATTGTTTTTTTTGCGACCTAACACTTTTGATACATCATGAGACCATAAAAAACGCTGATCATCTTTTCCAAGAGAATCAGCGAAGGAACCTCTTTTAAATTGTTCACGAAACTTACGGAAAAAGCCTAATACTTGTGATTTCTTTTCCCACTTAACAGCGTACCCGGTTAATGTGCGATTGCCATTATCATCTTCACGAATTTCAATCTTGTTCGTCGTCAGATCCCTGATCTCCAGTTTTTCCTTGTTCATCATCATCACCCCCTTCATCATCTTCTGTCTCCTTGCCAATAGGAACAGTATCCAGACGTCTCACCACTTCATCACCGCCCTCAATAGGTCCTAGATTAAATATGCGCCTTACTTCATTCGGTGTCATCATCGCTCGGTCAACAAACTGCACCAAGTTTAATTTAGTGCGCATGGATGCATATACAAGATTTAAACTTTCAAACACAATCTTGTTGCCGTGACCACGTTCCCGTTTCGAAAATATTTTCCTTGTATATTCTCCCGCTAGCTGTAGTGCAACGGGTTCGACAACTGATTCATAATAAGAATTCCACTCATTCTCATCATATCGACTTTGAACAATTCTGGAATTTGTATTAAAAAAATCATATATGCGTTGTGTTGTATTGTTTATTTGCTTGTCATCAGGAACATAGCTATTATTTTTAACTTGCTCTAAATCATAGCGTGGATCACTTGCAGCTGCCCCACCTTTCTTTTCAATATTTAGGTAGTTGTCCACGAATTCATCAACTTGCATTTGGATATCTTCTTTTTTAAGCACGCTTTTAAATTTCAAAATCCACTTGATCATCGCACTGCTTTTGATTGCTTTTTTCATACCTTGATCAATTGTGGAAACCACTTCCATTAATTCAATGAGTGCAGGTCCGGGGTGATCACCGAATAAATTATGATTATTAAAATCTTGCCGTAAATGTATAACATCTACATACGGAACAATCATTTGTTTTCCATCAATAAAACGGAATTTCAAATACATGTCACCAAATGGACCTTCCATCATGTCAACATTAGTTGCTGGCACTGGATATATCTCATATGGTTCAAATGTTTCGGGATCTCTTTTAATAATTGAAAAAGCATTGTTGTTTAGATCTAATTGAGTGGCCATCTTTTCACGAAACATTTGTCCAGTCATTAAAGGATTCGGCTCTTCAAGCAAAAATTTTATATTGCTATCCGGGTTGATTTTAAATACACTTTCATTATCCCTGATATGCTGCGCCATTAATTTTCCAATTGCTCTTGCTTTGGGGCGAATACAGGAGCGCACGATGTCACTTTTGTATATTTTCCCCTCGAAAGCATAAAAACCTTCTCCAGCATCTGTAATTAGTTTGTATTGTGTTGTCGTTTCCGGTTCAGTTAACTTTTTTCCAAACATCCAATCAAATAATCCCAATTTGTCACCTCCCTCAAATCATATTTTGATAATCTTCATGCTTTTGCTCTAATATGACATAGGCATTTAACATTGCAGCTGTACCATCAATTCTTTTTCTTTGAGACTTTCCTTTCGATGGTTGTATATTATCGTTTTTATCAATATCAACCGATGTGTTGGATAAGCACCACTTTGTTATTTGATGGTTATTATAATTAATTTTTTTATTTTCTAAGTCAGCACCCATGCTTTTCATAGGACCTGATAAAGTCTTTTTTCCTTGTATCACTGGAATCATTGCTTCTTGACCGAAGTGCGTCATCATCTCTTCAACAAAGTAAGTCGCTGACCAACTGTCATAACCAATCCACGGTAGATATAAATCATACTCATCCCGCAATTCTAAAAACCAATCAGTTACAAATTTATAATGGACTTTATTGCCTGGTGTTGTACGTAATAACCCTTGTTCTTTCCAAATATCATAAGGTACATTATCTTCTGCCGTTCGTTTTTCAAGTAAATCTTCCGGGAGCCAATACATATGTTTAAAGTAAAGTTCTTCGCTGCCTGGCAATTGAAATAAAACACATGCTGCAGTTAAATCCGTTGTACTGGATAAGTCACACCCACCAATCCCATAATTAGGTTTTAATTTTCTAATATCAAAAGTATCTTGATTATTCAGCTGTTCAAATGTAAGCCACGCTTCCGAAGATGTTTCCCTAATATTAAAATCCTTTGTCAGTAAGTTTTTCACCAACAAAGGATTTGCTTTTGCTTTATTTACTTTTCGTTCTAATTCGTCTGATTTTTTTATTGTTCCAAGCCCCGGATTGGCTTTTTTCCACATTTTCGGATTAGTCCATTCAGCACGATAATCAAGCTCGTAAACAATTGGCAATACGTGCTCATCTTTATAACCATTAGGGTCATCATACCCGTTAATGATTCTTTCAACTTCATCATATTTTATGTCAAATATACCTTCTCTTACAGTTCCGGCAGTAGTCGTGATCAATGACAAAGGTTGTGATCTAGCACTCATACCATCGACAATAACATCATATAAATTCTTATCTTCTATAGCATGAAGCTCGTCAATTAGACTGGCATGTAAGTTAAGCCCATCAAGTGTATTGGAATCACTGGATAAAGGTCTGAATGATCCATCGTTAAAGTCTGATAGTAATTCAGCAACCAGTGACCTAATACGCTTTCGTAAAACAGGCGACTTCTTAATCATTCGTTTTGCTTCAAGCCATATAATTTTTGCCTGGTCTTTTTTGGTTGCAGCACTTATTACTTCAGGACCGGGTTCGCCATCTGCCACTAACATATAAAGGCCGATTGCGGATCCCCATGCTGATTTCCCATTTTTTCTGGCAACAATTAAAATAAACTCGCGATACTTGCGAGTCTCTTCAGTCTTATGAATAAATCCAAACAATGCAGCAGTCATGGCCTTTTGCCATAATTCTAATATAAAAGGTTTCCCGCCCATTTCCCCTTTTGAATGCTTCGTGAACTTTTCCACGAACTCAATAGCATGGTTTGCTCTTTCAGGAGAATATTCATATACAGAATCTTTATCATGGATATCGTCAACTAACTTCTTATAGATCCTTCTTACTTTACTACCAACAACCACTTCGCCGGATTCAATTTTATTCCAGTAATCAATAATAGGGTTGTAAGACAGTGGGTATTTTTTCATCTTCTACCCACGAACGAATCAAAGCCATCATCTTCCTCAATTGCAACTTCTTTCGGCAGGAGGTTAAACAGCTTGTCGTAGGCAGCAGTATACCGGTTAATCATAGTATTATAAGATTTCTGTGATGGATTCTCTATATACATTTTTTGAGATCCTTGCTCGAATTTATACGTGGGCCCTTTAAGCTTTATATCATCTTCCAGTATCTGAAGCGTAACAGTCATAAAAGCGACACGTTCTATTAATCTCTTTGCAACTTTTTGCTTTTCGTCGGAAATGTCCTCAAATATCGCTTCCAATTTTTCAATTTCTGCAGCTATAAATTCATTTTGTTTTTTCCTGCTTAACTTCGCCATTTTGTTTAACCCCCCCTTATGTGAAAATGACCTGCGTATTACGCGAAGCTATGCGCTCGCTTACTGGTACCCCCTAAAAATACCCATACCAAGGGGGCATGCGTTCTGTTTTATTTTTTTACAAATTAATTTTCATCAATCTGTTTTTATCAGATTTCCATTTGCATCAAATCCAAATCCTTTTCGAACAGGAAAATGAGTTGTTTTATGTTCCCGATTGTGGCAATCATGACAGAGCAACTCAAGGTTCGCTTCATTCAATGTGATGAACGGATCATTTACATTCTCTTTTGTAATGTGAACTTTATGATGGACAATGTCACCTGGTGCAGCACACCGTTCGCACACACCGTATTGACTATGGTAGTAAGACTGTCTTAACTTTCGCCAGGCTGAAGTATGATAGATTTCATCGCCAATTCTTTTGGATGAATAACTCATAGATCTGCACGACCAAAGTTGATTAGATTATTCTTTAGCAAACTCATTCGACTGTTGATCTCCTGTTGCATCTCCCGTCGCTTACCTGCAGTGTGTTGTCCTATGATGGTATCCTTCTTACGCTGTGTCTTCCTTACCCGTGCATCCGTAACAAAGGAAGTGTAGTGATAATAACAATGCTCACACTTGAAGAAAGTCTCCTGTATTTTGTTTGGATGGTATCTTTGTTTAAAGACCACATCAGTTATATAACCACACTGATCACATAATGCTGTTAATGGTTTGGTCATGATTGATCACCACCCAATGGGTTGTGGCCAATGCTTATTATGTTAGGTCTGTTTGATGATGTATCTACATACTTAATATCAATCATAGGACTTGGAATAGCCTGATATGTTTGTGTGGCCCAAGCAAAGCCAATGTGCACCTTTCCAGTGATCTCTTCACCTTTGTAATAAACCTTTGGCACACTGTCTATTGTTTCTAATTCAATAGCTAGTAATGGTTTGGTCATGATTCCCACCCACAATCTAAGCATTCTCTTTTAACGCTATAGATTACATCATCAAGTGTTTTTAGTTCAGTACTTTCATAATCCGTACTACCACACTTAGGACACGTCGAGTACATTTCATCAAAAACAACCATATTAGTACGAACACCTTCCAACTCTTTCAATGCAGCAGTAGCCTTCTTTGCTTCACGTTGGATTGATTTGAGTCCTTTTAATGCATCGGAACAATCGATGTTTGCTATAATATCCAACTTATTTTTATTGTTTTGTGATATTGTTTTTCTATTTATAACACCTTCACCAGATTTAGTTACCATTGGCATGACTGGTCCATCACAAACAAAACATGAATACCCGTCAACAAATTTAAATTGTCGTTCCGTAAACACCTCTCTAAAATTACACACCATACATTGAAGTGTTGTTACTTTACCTTCGCACGACTTATTGTCTGCCATGATTAATCCACTCCTTTAAATTTATGTGTTAAAAAAGACACCTACAATTAAGTAAGTGTCTCATGTTATTTCGTATCCTGATTGTTCATCATCATTTACTTTTCGTAACAATAATTCAAACGCTCTTTCAGTCATATTGTTCGGTATAAATTTATCGGTGACTAAATGGAAAGGTTGTAAATGTTCTTCTAACACTTTCAGCCCTGCCTCACGATTCAATACTGTACCTATTACGTTATTTAAATAATCTTCTTCAGTCATATTTATGTGTGTAGGACAATCGACAATAGTGCTGAACCGACAATACAAACCATTTGGTTGCTTTGCAATAAATCCAGCCAATCACACCATCTCCTTTTATGTATAAAAAAGACCGCTTATTCAGCAGCCTTCTCTGTTTGTTCTATTTGTTTATCCTTACCTTCCAGTTGTTCTGCAATCCTTCTTAGATATTCGAGTATCATATAAAGCGCTATAAAGAAAATACCGATACTTACGCAAACTAACAAGGTAGTGAACCCTGTAGCTATAGCACTATCCTTTTCTTCTTTAGCCATTAGGTATTCTTGCTGTACAAGTATATCTTCAGTGTATATTTCTTTATCTTCTTCTAATTCGCTTAATGCTTGATCGTCAAAGCTGTTCCAAAAATAAAGAGCACTGACAATCCCAATTATTATAAATACAATACCCACAAATCTAAAGCTTTCATTAGTCATCCCCATCCCATCCAACCCCCTATAACTATGTATAGGACTAATTATGATGGACTTGTATAATTTATGCAATATGAATTAGGCGAAAAGACACCCATAAATGAGTGTCTTGATAAATTTCTTATACTACTATAATAACTTACAATACAAACCATACTCCGCTTTTATTCTGCCATTTGTCTGCCATCTAATATTTATCCCTTACTAAATCAAAATATCTATTACTTAAATCCTTCCTATGGCGCCTTATTAATTTATCCATAGCTTCCACTGATTTATTTAGTGTTAATAAACCATCAATAAATTTATTTTTCTCTTTTTCCTTTAAAATATTGTTTCCCCAATCATCAAGTGACACATACTCCCAATTCAGCTCAAAAAATAGATCCAATGAAATCTTTATTGAGTGTACAGCGTTATAAGTTTCTGCATCAGTATTACTTGCTTCTTGCATAATTAATTCTAAGTCCTTATAAACCTTAATTTTATTAAAAAAAATAATTGTTTGGTCCCCAGACTTTTCAATTTTCATCTGATTTAATAAATCCTCTATCATTGCAAGAACCATATCTATTCTTCTAAACTTTTTAGGTACTTCATCAAGAAAGTTCCGTTCTTCTTGTGAAGTTAAAGTCAATCGAACCCCGATAAGAGTTAAAGCGCCTCCTATTATTGATCCCAAAAAACCACCAAAGAAACCAATCCAATCATTATTTTGAGCAACAGAAAATCTTGGAATATCTAAAAGAATTATTCCGTTAAATATAACCGGCGGAACAATTATTAATCCCGCAAAAAGATAGATCCATCTTAAGTTTCTTTTATACCAGTTCTTAAGATCATTAAAATGACTATTCCTACTCATAATATATCTCCTTATCAATTACCCATATCTTATAGAGTGTTAAACTAGCCGAAAGGCTAAACCCCTTGATACTAGTCATTCTATCACATCCCAAGAAAATGAGTTACACATTAACTTTTTGAGGATAACCAATAAGAATAAAGGACAAATTAAAAGCCCCTCCATCGAATGGATGAGCTTATATCTTGAAATCCTTCATTGCTTTATTCATTGCATCTTGATCAATCCCTATATATCGTAAGGTAAATGCCGGATCTGAATGATTAAGTATCTTTTGAAGCAAGGCTACATCACCTGTTTGTTTATACATATGATATCCGAATGTTTTTCTTAACGTATGTGTACCTATATCAATTAAGCCAAAGTGATTTGCAGCATTACGTAGTATCTTATATGCCATGCCCCTACCAATAGGCTTATTTATCCCTTCTCTGCTTTTAAATAGGTGCTCATGATCTTCTTTGCCAATAATATATTCTTTAAATTCTCTTTGTAACTGAGGTGTCATGTCTAGGAACTTATCTTTCTTAGTTTTTACTTCGGTTATTTTGAAATATGACCTTTTAGCGTCAGATACACGTAATGGAAGGATATCTGAAATTCGTAATCCGGAATTAATGCCTGTAACAAACAACATGTAATTCCTTTCATTCTGCTCTTTTAAATAACGTTTTATTTCCCTAATCACTTCCGGATCCCTAATTGGCTGTACAAAGTTCAAGCCGGCTCGCCTCCTTCCTCATATATTTCAATACGAAGAATAAAAGCAAGTTTATAAAAGGCTCTGGCCTTAATGCGATAATATTTTCTTTCGCTATATCCCAACTCATTATAAACCTCATAATCATAGACTTCATCTTCAATTAAATAACGGTTAATAATTACAGCACGTTCCTGATAGGCTAATCGATTAACAGCCTTTCGGATCCAAGCAATGTATTTATTTCGTCTTTCTTCTTGATCTATTTTATTTACTGCAGCTTCTTCTGTACTGGAATGGAATTGGTTATTAGGTGCTGAGGGAACGAGTTTCAGTGTTGATGTAATTTTGGGTTCATTTTCTTCCGGATCCATCAATAAGTACATTTTGTATTTTTCTAAAGCTGATTCAACTGCTACTTTTGTTTCTGTACGATTGATTGCAGGTAATTTAAATGAAATTTGCATAAACCTACACCCTTTCCTTTTTATTTATCCGTTCATACTCCTTAAAAAGGCTCTTTAAATAATCACTTCTTTTTATCTTTTTAATTGATCCAGTACGTTTATCCTTCCTGTATTTACTGACCTTCCACTTGTACATCACTTTCCCTCCCGTATATAAAAAAGGACAGCAAAGAGACACTTTATAATGTCCCTACTGCTGTCCTCGGTTGTTCCGATAGACTATTTATTTCGTTTTATTATCGAAATGTGCATTAATCATCTGTTTTTTCAAAACGTTTAACAAAGACCTCTGCAAGTATCGCGAACCTTCTACCTTCCTGTTCACAATGCACTAAACCATCATCTTCCGCTATAACAAATAATTGTTTGCCATTTTCTTTTTTAATATACCGTCCGGGCCTTAATGGATATTCCACTGTTTTCACTCCTTCGCAATTTAATCGTACTGCGAACAATTACTTAAAGGCTTTTATTAATTCGAAGTTGCGTGCAATTCTTTGAGATTCTATTTCTGTTAACACAAACTTTCGTTTATTAACGTGATCAATGATCCATACTTTTCCGCTTTCCCAATCTAACGTAGTTGTGTAAGGAGTTGCCTCATATGCCTTTATATCATTAGATTCTTTCAAAGTTTTCACTCCTTCGCATTTTGTGTCTACTTCACCGTATAACTCACTTTCTCAGCATGTATCTTCCCATCCTGCCATGTAATCACATGTTCTCCAAATCCACTATCAGGCTTTGTCATTTTCTTTAGTTCCCCTTTTTTAATTACCAGCACAGCATCTTCATCCAAACTAATTTCTGTTGTTCTATTCATTGTTGGCATCCTCCTTCATTAGTTGTTGATTGAGATTCCATAAAGAATCATGAAGCGATCCGTTTTCTTCTTTCAGCACTTTTATTTTACTTTCCTGTTGCTCCAGTTTTTCTGTTAGTTTATTATTCTCTTTAATATTTACGGTTGCTATGACGGATAGCAAAATGATTACTGCTATGATAATAGAGTTCAAAATAAATTTCTTCATTACAGACACCTCAATATCCAGTATTCTGTCGTTCATGATTGATCTTATTTTTATCCATGTAAGCTTGTTCTATTTGCTCCCAGGTGAAACCTAGCATTTCGCCCAGACCAATAAAATAGGCAATTAAGTTTTCGTAGGATTCAATGCCAACATCACCACTTACCCTTTTTAAAAATTGAATGTTATACGCTTTACCTTGTAATTCGATGAATTGATTAACGGTTATTTTTTCTTGAACAACCCAAACCTCTGCGTCTGCATAGTTTAGTTCCAACCCAATACTCAATATAAAATGCAGACAGTCTACATATTCTTCTAGGAGTGGATTCTTTACTATTTCACCATCTTCACAGTAAGGGCAATCTTCCCATTCCATAGTTTCATCATCGTAAAATTCATTTCCGGTTCCACTGCAATGAAGACAAATTCCTGTGCTCACTTCTGTTCGCGGCTCTTTATCCGCACTCCAAAACTTAAACCAGCGCCATTCATTAGCCAATTCACCCAACTCAACCTGCAACGCTAATATCTTTTCCGCCAGCAAATCCTGCCCTTGTAATACATGTTCTTCAACAATTCTTTTGTCTAGTTGTTCTTGTATGGAAAATAACTTTGATAAATTCATTTGGCACCACTCCCATTCAAAATATCATCGATTAATTCCAACTTCTCATTCGCTTTGTCTATTTCACGGTTGTTCATGTGTTCCTGTACTTCTCCGATCAAGACCAAGGCATATTCATAAGTCATTGTTCAACCTCCTTGAGTGCTTGAATAGCTGCTAATGCTTCATTTATGTTGTAATTGACGTAAAAATCACGATTATTAACGTAACCTTTAATCGCTCTTAGCAAAGATTGTTGCACACTTTCCAAAGCCTGTTTGTAGCGATAGTTTGTATTTTCTAATTCAGCAAGTAAGCCTATGTTATCCGCCTTCTGGCAATAATCTTTTATTTGTTTATTTTCCTTTTGCAACCGCTCAACTTCCGTTCTTAACTTCCCAAACTGACTACCTAATGTGGCTGCTCCGCCATAGTCCATGTTAGTGGTTTCAATGACTTTCTTAACTGGAATCCACGCTTTATGAAAATCTTCTTCTAACCATTGGTTAATCACCCTCGTACCTCCTAAGCAATGTGCGCTGCCGTTGTATTTTCTTCCGTAATTTACGATTATCTGATTCAAGCATTTTGTTATGGTTCAATGTTATTTTAATTGGTTTTTCAACTTTCGAGATACTGACTGTTTTCTGATTTTCTAAAATGTATTCTAAATACTGAAGCGCTTGTTTTGGTTTCATCCGTTACCACCCTTTGGAACAAGTAATAACTCACCTTTTGAGAAGGCTTTTTCTTCAGTCTGCGTATTCATTCCCCATGCTCCCTCTTATGTTTAGCGATTCTTGCATCTGCATATTCCCTGCCTGTCCAATGAGTTAATTCTTCTAAATAGAACGGTGTTTCACAACGTGGGCAATTCGGTAACATCTTTTTACCCCTGTAATCCTTTTCTAATTTCCTGATCACTTTCAGCCATGGTTTATAATTAGAAAGCTCTTTTGCTTGTTCACTCATACGAATTAACTTTTTATTGTCCCTTTTCATTTTATATGCAAAATCCATTAGAGCATCGAACGGATCAACTAATGCTCCGCACTGTTCACAGTAAACTTGCCTGTTTTCGTGGTTTAATATACGCCTAGCGTTTTGGCATTTACACACTTTACCGGCATTACGGTCGATTCGCAGATCCATTAGTTGAATCAACTCGCCTTTTTCAGGAATATCACTCATCTCAAATCCCCTTATAATTCGCACTTATATCAAAAAAAACTTAATTGTTCACTAGTCTTCTTACTTAGCAAATAATCTGTGCTAACACCGAAAAAATGAGCAAGCTTTCGAAGTGTTACAATATCAACTATGTCGCCATCTTCCCACGCTGCTATACACCAGTGCCACCACCCAATATGATCGCTTAATTGTTTAACTGTTAATCCTTTTGCTTTACGCAACTGCTTTATTTTTCCTCCAAAAATCTTAGGGTCATCATAATATACCGTTATATATTCACCTATATCAGGATCTTTACAATAAACCCAAGATTCTTTCATACCATCACTCCTTCGCTTTTTGCGTCATTCACTCAACATCTTTTCTCCTAATAAATCACAAATAAATTCATAGCACCTGCCCAAATCACTAAAGCATTCATGGATATCAATGGTGCTTACCTCATATAAGCCAAAGACATTAAAGCGCACTTCAGCATCTTCTACTGCTGCTGAATCTCCTTTATTTAACTGCATGAGCTTCTGATATACCGGGTCATTATTATTGCCAAGGTAATCATAGATTGTATTTTGTTCCATGGAATCACACCTACCATTCTGTAGAAGTCGCAATGAATGGCTGACCGGCCCAACGATCTTCTACAATGTTTTTGATTGCCACTTTACTTTCCATGCTTTCATCCGCCCAAACCCTTTTATCCAAAGGAACAACGGTAATTTCATCCGGAAAAGCTTCTTCTTCATCCATTCCGGTAAACCACAAATAAAAAACTTTAGCCTGTTCTTCAGTCTTTGCAGCAACTGCATCATATTCATTCATTTGGAAAATCTGTACTTCACCCATATTTCATTTCCTCCTTGTCTTTTAAGCCGACTTTTCCAGCTTCTTTTTGTATTCCAGCAACAATTGATTCATTCTTCTTTTGTTATTTGGTTTACAGTAAAAATTCAATTCCTTGCTGTCGTGTTCAAACGTCAAAACCTCTTTTTCAAATACCAGAAATTCGATCAGCAGAGATAATGACTCATGACTACCTGTAATGGATTCCTCATACAATTCACGTAATATCAATGCCTCATCTCCAAATCTAGAAACAGGTTAAATTCTTTCATAAATGCCAGTTCTACCGTTCCAACCGGTCCATTTCGTTGCTTGGCAATAATCACTTCGATGATGTTCTGCTTTTCAGATTCCGCATCGTAATAATCATCCCGGTATAAAAATTCGATCACGTCTGCATCCTGTTCAACGCTTCCGGAATCACGTATATCCGACATCATTGGCCGTTTATCCTGTCTGCTCTCAACACCTCTTGATAGTTGTGATAAAAGGTATACAGGTACTTGTTCATCCCGTGCTAATTCTTTTAAACTCCGGGTAATCTCACCAACCTCAATCGTTTTGTTCTCAAAGCGTTTACTGGAACGCATTAATTGCAAGTAATCAATTTGAACAAGCATTGGTGTGTCAGGGGACTGTCTTCTAAGTTGTTTAACCTTTGAGCGTATGTATTCGACTGTTTGCCCCGACTTGTCATAGATGTGCATGTTCATATTGCTCAGTTCGCCTAAAGCAGTATTAAATTTGCTCCAATCCTTGCTATCAAAAAACTGTTTAGGATTTCTCATTTTATAACCATCAATCCTGCCAATTGTTGCAAGCATTCGTTTGTTTAGCGATTGCTCACCCATTTCCAAGGAAAACATTGCAGTTATCCCACCAGCTGCACAATGATGAATAGCATGATTTAACATTTTGGCTGTTTTTCCAACGGATGGTCTTGCAGCTGAAATGATTAAATCCCCGTTTTGGAAGCCATTTAAGAAATTGTTTAAATCCCTAAATCCAGTATCTAAACCACTTAGCCCTTTTTCCTGCTGTTCAATGTCCTGGTAAAGATTTTGCAACGAGGCTGCATGATCATAGTCCGGATCATTATTTACCAGTTCTAACTCCGCAAATTCGTTCATAGCATGAGATAGGTCGTCCAAACTATGAATCTCTTTTTCCTGTATCTTCTTTGCTTCCCTGAGTTTCCAAGCATCATAGATATATTTTTCATAGGTTTTAAAAGGTTCCAGGCTGGCAATGCTTTTAATCAGTTGGGCTAAATATGGCTTACCACCTACACTCAACAAGTCAGCCTGATCCATCGTTGTAATCACTGTTACAAGATCTATTGGCTCATTATTTTGTTCAATTTTCCGTAATGTTTTGAACAAAATTTGGTTCGACCTATCGAAAAAATACTTTTCTTGCAAAGTAGTTTCTTTGATGAGTTCACCTTTGTTTAGTATGCAACCAAGCAAAGCTTGTTCAGCTTCCAGGTTTATAACCAATGGCCTCACCCTTCCACTTCTCTAATTTCTTTAAAAAATCACTTGTATGAGCTTCCTTTTTCACTTCCCGCAAGTCAGATAAGCTTGGTGGAAATTTATTCTCGAGCGCATAACTTTTAGCATTCCTCATTACCGTTGCTGGATCCTGATCTTTCAGCAACATGGACCATGTATTGATCTTCCTCTGATCAAAATCAAAAGCTGGATAAGCATCGCTAAGAAGTTGTAGTATTTCATAGACTTTTTCACGATTCATGACAGATCAAAGTCCTCCTTGCTTTTAGACTTACTTTTTGCCTTGGATCCCAAATTAGGGGTACTGTTGGCAAAGTTGCTTAAAGGCTCTGCCTCGTCAATGAACTTGCGAACGTCCTTGTCCCGCATAAGATCTGCTAACGGGTACTTATGTGTAAACCAGTGATTCTTGCTGAAATATACTTCAGCATAGTTATCAATCACTTGTATTAACTGCTCATAGGAATAATCTCTTAATCTAGCATTTATCGCCGATCTGATAGGATTGGTTATTTTATTATGTTTAATAATATTTTTAGATACATAGTGATCGAACAGATCACGGACAGTATATTCTTCTTCTTCTTCTTCTTTTTCTTTATATTGTGGGCTTGTCGTGCACGTTTCGTGCCACGTATCGTATAAATCCTTTATACTTTGGTTCTGAACGTTCGCCCCAACATACGGTATCAGTGCCTTGTCCTTTACCTCTTCAAGCTCTGATCTGACACAATCTAACATCGGCTTACCACCACGGTTTAAGTTATATTTTCCCCAGTTTTTAATTGCAAGCTCACGTGTATCTTGATTATAAGTCACCAATTCATGATGATTAATAAATCTATCTAACAGTGAATTAATGCTTTCCAAGGAATAACCAATATCAAATGCCATTTGCTTTTTTGTAATCTGGTATATCCCTATCTGTTTCGTGTTGGAATTAGTGAGTAAATAAAGGAAAAAGAATTTATCTTCTGGTGTCATTTCTTCCACTACTTTTGGATCGTCCCAGAACTCCGTGTGTACCATTCTAAATTTAGCCATTTTCGTCCTCCCCAGTACTGTTTATTCTTTCGCATATAGCAAATCCGTTTTCGATTCGATTTACTGTGTAATGGGGATAACGCTGTATATATTGAATTGTATTAGTTAATACTTCCTGATCAGTCTCAACATGTTCAAATACCCATTGAGGAAGTAAAACTTTATAAGGTACAAGCATCGTTATCCCCTTTCGTATGATTGTTGTTTCAATGATTTCATGGTATAATTAATGTAAGAAAATAACGTGCTAAGTATTGCTTTGGTCGGCTACTTAGCGCTTTTTTTGTCTTCAAATTTAGTTACTTCTTCATCGACAATATCTAAAACATGTTTTGCGCACTCATCTCCACGTGCTACATAAGCTTGTAACGCTCCAAAAACAATTACTGAAATAATTCTTTGCTCAATCTCTGATAATTCTTTTGTGCGATAATAGAGTAAGTTTGCCTCTTCAAAGTTCATTTGGATACCCTCCCTTAACAATTGATCAATGCCCAATATAAAAAAGCTAATGTTGCTGCAAAAGAAATCAAATAAGTCCATTTGGATTTCACAATTCTTTCAATCAAAAAACCCCTCCTAAAATATTGTTGCAATTACATTCGTTGCTACATCCAATATGTTTTGCATAACATTCAGTCCATCCACTCCGCATAAGAATGCAACCATAACTTCCTGTGTTTGTGTATTTTGCGTCCATGACTGGAGTATTGATATGCTTGGTTCTTTTGTGCCGTTTTCGTACTTCGATACGTCTGATTGGTTGATGTGTAATAAATGTGCTAATTCTTCCTGACTTAATCTAGCCCGAGCCCGGCACGCTTTTAATATCGCACCGTAATCCACTGATCTACCCTCCTTCCAAGTTCCGAGGTTGTCCACCTAAAAAAGGAGAATGGCTTAAACTTAACCAAGCCTATTCAAATACATATCTTTTGCTTTATCTGGATCAAAGTATGGTTCAAATGCCTTTCTAAAACATTCATCAATCGGCATATCACCAAAAGTTTCCTTGCCCAGCTTTAAGTGACTTTTTCTTTTTTTGTTTGTCTTTTTATCTTTACTGGACATAAAATCACCTCTCCCCATACCCTATGCAACCAGGACAGATGGACTGCCCTATAAATTTAAACTCTCTACATTCCAAATTGGAATACTTCTCCAATAAAGGAACGATTATAATTTAAAGTAAGAAAAACAATTTCAACTAAATGCAATCAATAAATTTTAAGAAATCGAGTAGATCTTGAGCCGCATCATCTTTTGTGTATTGTTTATCTTCCTTAAGGTTCAAAGCAATCTGTAAAATACCGGTCGAGATTTCCGACCTTTTAAGCAGTTCATTGATGTCCAGTTAGATCACCTCCTTCTTGGAATCACTTTGTTCACTTTTGCAAGCATGTTCGATAAAAAAAATATCATTGAAACTTACTTGTAAAAGATCAACAGTTTTTTTCGCAACTAAAGGCCCGGGATTCCTTGTTCCATTAGCTATCTGATTAGCATATGGTTCAGAAATATTAATAGCCCTACCATAACTACGTTGCGTAAAACCATGCATTAACAACAAGGTTTTAAATTCATCAACATTTATTAATTTAATTTTCATTGTGATCACCCTCCTTGCTTGCATTTGTAATCTTGCTGTTGTGATCATAATAACTTAATTACATTACAATTGCAAGCACTTTTGTTGTTTTTTTCTTTTAATTATTAAAATATCTATTAGAATGGAGTAAGGGTGATTGCAAATGAAAGCAGAAAACTTTGGTGAATATATAAAAGAACAGCGACTTTCTAAAAATTTAACCATTAGACAGCTTGAACTTTACTCAGGAGTATCAAATTCATACTTATCCCAATTAGAAAATGGCAAGAGAGGTATTCCTTCTCCAGCTATAATAAAAAAGTTAGCAGCTGGACTTAAAATACCTAACCAAAAGTTATTAAAGCAAGCCGGTTACGTTGAATTATTAAATATCGAAGAGGACAAATACAACCCTCTCGAGGAAATTAATGAACTTCTTAAAAAATACGACATAGATCAATCCGGATTCTTTGATATTGAAAAATGGAAAGCGATGGGACCGGATGAAATTAAAGAGCTGGAAAGTTATTTTGAATACATTACGAGTAAGGCGAAGAAGAAGGAACAACAAAATGATTAGCATATCAGTATTTGGTATGCTTTTTGTTTGAATTGTGTATAGGTAAATTTACTTATTTATTAACACCATTAAAAACTTTCAGGAGGACTTATTTTGAGTATTGGATATATGGATTTAGAAGATCATCAACACGATAACCTTTTCTATGTACTTGATAAGGCAAACAGCAAGCAAATGTCAATATTGAAGGAAGAATTCAACGTAAAATTAGGCAAGACTTTAGAAGAAAAAAGAGATCAAATTATTCATTACGTAATGTCTGATACTGTAAATTTCAACTTTTTCACTCGTTGGCTTTCGCAAGTATATTTAAATCTAAATAACACAATCTATATTTTCGAACCTGAGCACAAGTCTCTTTTCAAAAAATACAATTATAAATATGTTAGTGCAATTCTTAATGATATTTTATGTCCAGTGTATGAAATACACGCGAATTCTATTATAGATATACAAGTAATTGACTATCAATATATAAATTTAAATAATCAAATGATTATTAGCCTAGCTGCTCCTTCTTTAGTTATGGATAATTCGAAAGAAAACCCAACGACTTTTAAAGATGTTTATTTTGGGTATATTATTATTGACTATAATAAAGAGCATATTACTCTATCACTGTATCCTCAGCCACATGTTTATTCGATAAATAATATTGAAACATCTAACAGAGATTTAGATAAAGTAGCCAATAACTTCATTAACTTTTTCAAGAAAAACATCTGGGCCTTTAACTCTACCCCACCTGAATGGATTGTTTTTGCAATGTCTGATATTGTTGATGAATACTTTAATCATAATAATCCTTTAATAGATAAAAAACTTGATGAGTTTAAAGAAAACCATATAACAGGTATACTAGATATATTAGAAGAGGCAGAAAAATCCATTGATGAATCGAATAAATTAAGATTAAGTTATGCGATTGGAAATGCCTTTGAATCAGAACTTATTGAAATTTATAAAACTCAACCTAATAAAAGTAAATTTGAAATCTTCTTACACGAAGCAGACAAGGGGATAGTTAGTTTCAAAGCAAACTCTAAAGGTAAACCATTAACCTATGCCGATTCAAGAAATGTGGTTAAAATGATGATGGAAAGTTCATATATCTCATCACTTGGAATAACATATAGTGAAGATGAGCATAATTATCCATATAAGATCACTAAATTAAGTACATGTTTTTGTCTTAAAAGGGCTACTACAGCTTACACCCCAAAGGAGATTGTTGATAATGTTTTATATAACCTTAATGAATATAAAACAAGAAAAGAAACTGAAAATGACTCAAGCACAGATCAAGAGTCTAGATGAAATTCTAACAATGTTGCGCGCCGAAGAGAATGTCTCGCCGCACTTCATTGCACATAAGACCCGATTACCACTTGATGTTATTATTTTAATTTTAAATCAAATGACGGATCGATCAATTCTTCATCTTAATTTTATAATTAAATGTTCTAATGACGATCCCGATTTAATCCATGGCTTTGAATTTAATACTAATACTGAATTAATTAACTTTGTTCGAAAGAATAATCTAACTTGTACACATTGTAACTCCAATCTAAACGCAACAGATATAAGAGTTTCATACTACAAAAAAGACACTTCAAAATTCGGTGAATTGTATGAGTGATTCTATAAGCTACAACCAATTTATTAATAATGCTGATGATAATTTTGTTTGGCAGGAAATTAAATCTGAAGAAGACAAGAAAATGCTAAATGAGAAATTAGAACTGAGTAAACAGCATTTGATAACTGGAACAAAAAGACAAAAAGGTGATTCTTTTGAAGATCTAATGAAATTTATTTATGAACGTTTTACTTGTGTAAATTCTATTAGTAATCAATACAAAGGTGATAATCAAATAGATCATATCATTGAATTTTTAGATCAAATGACACCAACCTTTATACATTGGAATATTGGTCCGGTCCTTGTTGGCGAAAGCAAAAATCAAAATAAATCTATAGGCAGTAGAGATGTAGCTGATTTGGCAGAACTCTTAAGATCTAAAAATTCAAATTTAGGTATTTTCACATCTGCTTTACCTTTTAGTAAAGGAAAAACAATGTGGAAATATGCTGAAGGAAAAAGAAGAAAAATTGCTTTATCTAACAAAAAATATATTATAGGTTTTACCATTGATGAGTTATCAACATTATTAGACGGTAAAAACTTTTACACAATGATTCAACAAAAATACAAAGCTTTAGTAGATGATATAAATGATGATCTAACTAATGAAGGTTGTAATATCCCCTATCAGGATCAACTACATAACTCACTGTACCAATTAAAATCGTTAGAAATTATAACGAATGAAATCTATGAATCTGGTAAAGAAACAATTATTAAGGAATATGGTGAACTAACTAATGAAATCTAATTAGATATATAACGAGCATAAAATATCGTTAACCATTCTCTTTTACATAAGCTGCACTACAATTTGCTAACTAGTGTAAAGAATATGTAGTAAAATATTCCACAGGACTAAAGGTGTACTTTTCATAGTACACCTATTATAATAGACCCATAAAGAACATACGTTTGTTATGGGTGGTGAATTTCATTTATACAACAACAGCATTAGAAGATTGGGTTACACTTAGATATTCCAAGCAACACATTAAAACATCTTCTGATATCGATATTAAGCGAATTGCGCGTTTCTATAGCATTTATATTCATTACAAGCTAATGCCAGCCAGATACGATATATTTGGACGATATAAGGCAATAGTTTTAGATGCTCGTGTTTCGGTTCCGGAACAACGTGAGCAGTTTTTCCATGAATTGTGCCACATTCTCCGTCATGTCGGACACCAATCAATGATGCCAAAAGCATTTCGTGAATTGCAGGAATGGGATGCAAACCTATTTACAATGTATGCTGCCCTACCCTACTACATGGTCAAGAATTATGATTTTGAAAACCCTTATCTGATTCACGACCTTGCCTATGATTTTAAAGTTACTGAGGGATTATGTAAGAAAAGGATGGAGCAAATACAAAGAAATATTTTAGCAAACTCCCCGCTTGTATCTGAAAGGAAAGAAATATATAATTAAAGAACATTGATATATCAAGGGTTATAGCTGTTCGCGAATGGTATACATTACAAATGCTATG
>Ga0079226_10000190_pt1 | contig 40308 bp, 38 predicted proteins | sample Poulit2014_FD_76345 | JGI IMG/M metagenome (GOLD analysis project Ga0079226, IMG submission 76345) | Agricultural soil microbial communities from Georgia to study Nitrogen management - Poultry litter 2014 | ecosystem: Environmental > Terrestrial > Soil > Agricultural land | place: USA: Georgia...
AATGCTAAATATGGACTTGATAAGCCGTTAGCAATACAATACTTTACTTATTTAGGAAATTTAATCCAAGGTGATTTAGGTTTATCTTTTCAATCACAAGGTAGAACAGTTATTAATGTCATCGCCAGCCGCATTGGTCCTTCTGCACTTATCGGCGGTCAAGCGATGATTATTGGCTTTATTATCGGACTTATTTTAGGTGTTATTTCTGCGCTTAAACATAATACAATTTTTGATTATGGTTCAGTATTTATTGCTGTACTAGGTATGTCGATACCTTCATTTGTTTTTGCAGCACTGATTCAATATTTTATAGGTGTTAAATTAGGGTGGTTACCTGTGGCCTTATGGGAAGGATATAGTTATTCGATTATGCCATCTATTGCCCTATCTGTATTAGTTATTGCAACTGTCGCAAGGTTTATTAGAAGTGAAATGCTTGAAGTGCTTGGGCAAGATTATGTTTTGACAGCTCGAGCAAAAGGGATTAGTGAAGAAGTAGTAATTATCAGACACGTTCTTCGTAATGCTTTAATTCCTGTCGTAACAGTTGTAGGACCATTAAGTGTGAGTATTATGACAGGAACGTTAGTCATTGAAAAGATATTTGCTGTTCCAGGACTTGGTGAACAATTCACCTTATCGATTTTAGTAAATGATTACAGTGTCATAATGGGGATTACTTTATTTTTTAGTGCCTTATTTATTTTCGTTATATTTTTAGTAGATGTATTATATGTTATTTTAGATCCAAGAATTAAGTTTAAGAGGGAGGGGTAATATGCGCAAACATGATTCCGAACTAGACGAATCGCTTTTTGTCCATGCTCCTTTAGAAGAAAGTAAATCAGAAGAAATAGCTTATCATCCGAAAGGTTTTTGGATTGAATCACTCCAACGCTTAAAGAAAAATCGAGGAGCGGTTATTGGATTTATCGTCATTATTATTATCTCGTTATTAGCAATTTTTGGACCTATGATGAATAAGTATGATTATAATACACAAGATTTAACACGTTCAAACTTGCCACCTTTAGTTGAGGGACTAGAACGTGTTGGTTTCGATGGAACAGACTCACATGGAAAAAATATTTATGAAGAACGCTCTATTAAAAATGAACCGGCATGGATAGGTACAGATGAATTTGGCCGTGATTTATGGACAAGGGTGTGGCGTGGTACTCAAATATCGATGTTGATTGCTCTAGTTGCTGCATTTTTAGATTTATTAATAGGTGTTATTTATGGGAGTGTGTCCGCTTTTTATGGGGGAAAAATAGACAATGTTATGCAAAGAATTATTGAGATTCTTGTCGGTATTCCAAATCTAATATTAATTATATTATTTATTCTCATATTTGAACCAGGTATTATTACAATTATCCTCGCGATGGTTATCACTGGTTGGGTTAATATGGCAAGAATCGTCCGTGGTCAAATTTTACAGTTGAAAAGTCAAGAGTTTATTCTTGCATCAAGAGTTCTTGGTGCGTCAAATCGACAATTGATTTGGAAGCATTTAATACCTAATACAATGGGGCCGATTATCGTTACGTTGATGTTTACGATACCAACTGCAATTTTCTTTGAAGCTTTCCTTAGTTTTATCGGGATCGGTATACAACCACCCCTTGCTTCATTAGGAACACTCATAGAAGATGGGTATCAAGATATGAGGTTCTTCTCGTATAAATTAATATTCCCTGCCGTATTAATTAGTGCGATAATGATTAGCTTTAATGTACTTGGAGATGGGCTAAGAGATGCACTTGATCCAAAATTGAGAAAATAAAAGGAGAGGTTATCTTGAGTGAAAATATATTATCTGTAAAAGATTTAGAGGTTTCCTTTCAAACGTATAAAGGTAATTTAAAAGCAGTGCGGGGTGTCTCATTTGATTTGAAAAAAGGTGAAACACTCGCAATTATTGGTGAATCTGGCTCTGGAAAATCAGTCACAGCAAAAAGTATTATGAAATTATTACCTAAAAAAACAGTAATAAATCAAGGCTCGATTATGTATAAAGATAAAGATTTACTCGCATATACATACAAAGAAATAGAAAAGATTCGTGGTAGAGAAATATCGATGGTGTTTCAAGATCCAATGACAGCTCTGAATCCAACGATGAAAATTGGTAAGCAAGTGATGGAGGGATTACGCAAACATCAACGATTAAGTAAAAAAGAAGCGCGTAGGCGTGCAATACAGTTATTAGAACTTGTTGGGATACCTAATGCAGAAAAACGTTTAGATGGTTTCCCTCATGAATTTTCAGGAGGAATGAGACAACGAGTCGTAATTGCAATAGCACTCGCGTGTAATCCTGAAATCTTAATTGCAGATGAACCAACAACAGCGCTAGATGTAACGATTCAAGCGCAAATTTTAGAGTTAATGAAAGACATTCAAAAAGAATCAAAAACATCGATTATTCTAATAACCCATGATTTGGGCGTTGTTGCAAATATGGCTGACCGTGTTGCTGTGATGTATGCTGGAGAAGTGATGGAAACTGGAACGGCAAATGAAATATTTTATAACCCTAGGCACCCTTATACATGGGGATTATTGCAATCAATGCCTAAAATAAATCAAGGTGAACATCAACGTCTGATACCAATTGCAGGATCTCCACCAGATGTCAATTTAATTCATGATGGTTGTCCTTTTGCAGCACGCTGTCCTTATGTGATGAAGGTTTGTCATCATCATAATCCAGCACAAACTCAAGAATCTGAAACGCATAGCGTCGCTTGTTGGTTACAAGATATAAAAGCACCTGAAATTAAACAACCAGCTGGAATAAAAAGTGACGGTAGTTAAACATAATTTGTAATAAATGAAACTAAAAGGGGATAATAAAATGAAGCCACTTATCGGAATAACTGCTTCAATGGACTTACCTGGAAAAGAATATACTGCAAATAATGATTATATCGAGGCTATCACTCGAATGGGTGGTATCCCAATTGTTTTACCTTATCTATCAGATAAACAAGATATCAAAGTGATAGTTGAAAAACTTGATGGCTTATATGCAACAGGAGGATATGATATCGATCCAACGTTATTTAATGAAGAACCACATCCTAATTTAGGAAAAGTTGTTCCAAAACGAGATCAATTTGAGTTGATGCTTATAGAAGAAACACTCCGTGTAAATAAACCAATTTTAGCAGTTTGTCGGGGGGCTCAAGTATTAAATATTGTCGTAGGTGGCGATATGTATCAAGATATCTATCAACAAATAAAAGAACCTTTAATCCAACATCAACAACGTGCACCAGCTGGGCATGGCTCACATTTTGTTCAAGTTGAAAAAGATAGTTTATTATATAAATTAACAGAAATGGAACAATTTAAAGTTAATAGTCGTCATCATCAAGCTAATCGTCACGTACCAGAACCTTTGTTAATAAGTGGTCGTTCAAGCGATAATATTGTTGAAGCAATTGAGAGTATAACTCATGATTTTGTCCTTGGTTTACAGTGGCATCCAGAAAATATGTTAGCAGAACAAGATGATGAACCATCAACTAAAATATTTGCTGGATTTATTGAAGCATGCAAAGGAGGAAATGGTTAGAATGAAAGTCATAGATACACATTGCGATGCTTTATTAAAACTTCAACAAGGCATGCGACAAGGCTTAACATTAAATTATCGAAATGAACAAACAATCGAAACGAATCTAAATAGATTAAGAAAAGGAAATGTAAAAATTCAGTTTTATGCTATCTTTATTGATCCAGAGATTCCATCTGATGAAAAGTGGCAACATGCACTCGAACAAATCGACCTTTTTTATAGTGAAATTATTGGAAAAAATCCTGATATTAAACAGATTAAGAATTGGGAAGATATAGCAAAATTAAAAGAAAGAGAAATTGGTGCTGTATTAACACTTGAAGGTGCTGATGCGTTTGGTAATAGTCTTGTAAAACTACGCCATCTTTATCGGATGGGCGTTCTTTCAATTGGTTTAACTTGGAATAATGCCAATCTTTGTGCTGATGGTGTAGGCGAACCAAGAGGAAGCGGTCTTACATTATTAGGCAAAGAAGTAGTTAAGTTAAATAATGAGAATCGAATTTGGACAGATGTTTCACATTTATCCGTTAATAGCTTTTGGGATGTGATGGAACTAGCAGATTATCCCTTTGCAAGTCACTCAAATGCACGAGCAATCTGTGATCATCCAAGAAATTTAACAAATGATCAGATTGAAGCGATGTTTAATAAAAATGGTTTAATTCAGCTTGTCTTTAATCCACCGTTTATTAACGAGCAAAAACAGACTGCTACAATTTCTGATTTAATCACACATATCGATCATTTATGTGCGCTCGGCGGAGAGAAGCAAATTGGTTTTGGTTCTGACTTTGATGGGATAACTAGCTTTGTTAAAGATTTAGAAAACGCAAGTAAATATCCAGTTTTAATTAATGAATTGTTGAAGCATTATAATGAAGAACAAGTGCGTGGTTTTGCTTATGAAAACTTTATCGCGAATTTACCAAAATAAATAAATTTAATCAATGAAAAAGAAGCTGAAATCAGCTTCTTTTTTATTGATTATCTAGGCAGATGATTATACACTTATGCAATGAATAAAAAGGTAAAATTAATCTAGTTTAATCATCATCGACCGTAAATTTACTTTTTGGAAATAGGAGGTATTGTCTTGTCAACGACATTTATTTTAGCAATTATTATTTTTATATTAACGATTACATTTGTCATTTGGCAACCAAAGGGACTTGGTATTGGTTGGTCCGCTATTGGTGGTGCGATTATTGCATTACTCGTCGGAGTTGTTGGCTTTAATGACGTGATTTTTGTGACAGATCTTGTTTGGAATGCCACTTTAGCATTTGTTGCAATTATTATTATTTCCCTCATTTTAGATGATATTGGTTTGTTTGAATGGGGAGCACTCCATATGGCTAAAATCGCTAAAGGTAATGGCATTAAGATGTTTATTTATATAAGTTTACTGGGTGCGATTGTAGCAGCTTTATTTGCTAATGATGGAGCGGCACTTATTTTAACACCAATCGTACTTGCAATGGTACGTCATTTGAAATTTGAAGAAAAAATGATTTTTCCATTTATTATGGCAAGTGGTTTTATCGCAGATACAACTTCGCTTCCCTTTGTAATTAGTAACTTAGTTAATATTGTCTCAGCTGATTTTTTTGGAATTGGCTTTGTTGAATATGCTTCACGAATGATTATCCCAAATCTATTTTCATTAATAGCAACAATTACTGTCTTACTGATTTATTTCAGGAAAAACATACCGAGAACCTATGATGTAGCTCATTTAGGTAGCCCAAAAGAAGCAATTAAAGATATGAGAATGTTTCGTATCGCTTGGTATGCACTCGGCCTATTATTAGTTGGCTATTTTGTGAGTGAATTTATTTATATACCTATCTCATTTATTGCGGGCGCTATTGCACTTTTCCTGATAATTATGGGTCACAAAAGTGATGCAGTTGATACACGTAAAGTGATTGTTAATGCACCGTGGGCTATTGTGTTTTTCTCAATTGGAATGTATGTTGTTGTTTATGGGCTAGGTAATGCAGGACTGACTGAAAATTTAGCTTATGTTATTCAAGAAGTAGCAGATCAAGGTCTATTTGTTGCAACGGTTGGTATGGGATTCATAGCAGCTTTTCTATCTTCAATTATGAATAACATGCCCACAGTCTTAATTGATGCTTTAGCGATTGCTGAAACCAATACAACAGGTACATTAAGAGAAGCACTAGTTTATGCAAATGTCATTGGTTCAGATTTAGGACCTAAAATTACACCTATAGGATCTTTAGCAACATTGATATGGTTGCATGTCCTTAATCAAAAAGGCATTAGAATATCATGGGGAACATATTTTAAAACAGGTATAATTTTAACGCTGCCAATATTATTTATGACATTGGTCGGTCTTTATTTAACTTTACTACTATTTTAACTGGAGGAAATAACATGTCGAAAAAAATAATTTATTTTTTATGTACAGGTAATTCATGTAGAAGTCAAATGGCAGAAGGCTTTGCTAAAGTCTATTTAAATGATGAATGGGAAGTGAAGAGTGCTGGACTTGAAGCGCATGGATTAAATCCAAAAGCTGTCAAAGCGATGGAAGAAATCGGACTCGATATTTCAAATCAGAAATCTGAAATAATTAATACAGAAATTTTGAATCAAGCAACGTTAGCAGTTACACTTTGTGAAGATGCAGATGAGCGTTGTCCAGTCACACCCGCTCATGTAAAGCGTGAGCATTGGGGATTTGATGATCCAGCTAAAGCAACAGGAACAAAAGCAGAAATTTTGGGAGAGTTTGAACGCGTTCGCGATGAAATTGGGAAACGAATTAAACAATTTAAAGAAACGAACAAATAATTTTAAAAAAGACTGTTCAAAAAAAGTTTATTAATGTTTATAATGGGAATGTGTAATAAAATGAACGAAAGATCTGACTTGAGAGGAAGAAGACTTTATGTTTTTAATGGAAGCAAAGCGAATAGCTGTAGTAATAATCGGTTCGTTCTTACTAGCAATATCACTTAATTTCTTTTTAATTGAAGCAAACGTTTATGCCAGTGGTTTTAGTGGAGCGGCACAGCTATTATCAAGTGTATTTAAAGATTTTTTATCAATGAATATTAGTACAGGGATCTTAGTAATGATTTTAAATATACCTGTTTTAATTATTGGTTGGTTTAAAATCGGAAAAGGTTTTACCATTTACAGTATTCTTTCTGTAGCATTTGCAACACTATTTTTAGAGTTATTACCTATTTTATCAATCTCAGATGATATTATATTAAATGCCGTTGTTGGTGGTGTAATTGGTGGTGCTGGTGTAGGAATTTCCCTTAAATATGGTGCTTCAACAGGTGGAATGGATATTGTTGCGATGATTCTTTCGCGCCTTCAAGATAAACCAATTGGTATTTATTTCTTATCTTTGAACGCTGTGATTATTATTGCAGCAGGAATCTTATATGAACCAGAAAACGCATTATACACAATGCTCACGTTATATATTACAACATTGGTTATTGATGGCATTCATACACGTCACGAAAAAGTTACTGTTTTAATAGTCACATCAAAAGCAGAAGAACTCCAGCAAGCTATCCATAAAGAGTTAATCCGCGGGATTACAATTATTCCAGCTCGAGGAGCGTATTCAAAGGCAGATTCTAATATGCTTTATCTTGTTATCACTCGTTATGAATTATATGATTTAGAACGAGTTATTTCAGAAAATGATCCTAATGCATTTACAAATATTATTCAAACTGCAGGTATTTTTGGATTCTTTAGAAGAGATAGTGATCCAGTAAATGAAGAAAATATTCAAGAAACAAGATAATCTAGTTAAAACTAAACAAAGGAATAACACTTAGTTGTGTTATTCCTTTGTTTCTATTTGATTGTTTTTTAAGAACATATAAAGTGAGGCGCCAAAAATAGCAAAGTAACCGATGATACTCCAGATGTCAGGAATTTGACCAAATAGCATGATACTAATCAACCCAGAATAAACAACTGTTGAATAAAAGAATATTGATATTTCTTTAGCTGGTGCAAATTTATAAGCGACAGTAATCCCGAATTGACCGACTGTTGCAAATACACCAGCTGCAAGTAGATAAATCCATTGTTTACCTGTCATTGGTTCATACCAAATTAACACAATAGGAAGTAAGATTACTGTTGTAAAAGTGGAAAAATAAAAGACAACAGTATAAAACTTTTCCCGGTTACCAAGCACTCTTAAAACAGTGTAGGCACCACCAGCAAAAACAGCTGATAAAATACCAGCAAGATAAGGAATCGTATCTAAATTAAAAGCTGGTTTAATAACGAACAAGGTTCCTAAAAAAGCAATAATGACTGAAATAACTTGAAATCGCATGACATATTCTTTTAAAAAGATTGCTGCAAAAATGATTGTAATAAATGGACTCATTTTATTTAAAATATCAGCATCAGATAAAACAAGATGATCAATCGCATAAAAGTTTAGTAAAACACCTGTTGCTCCTAATGCTGAGCGTAGGAGTAAATATTTTTGGTTTTCACGTTTACCAAAAAAGCTTTCTTTATAATAAACGACGAAACCAAATGCAATAATCATAGAGACACCATTACGAAATAACGTTTTTTGAACGGTAGGTAAATCTCCAGATAATTTGACAAACATTGCCATTAGCGAAAAACCTAATGCAGAAAGTAATAATAGAAAAATCCCTTTATTTCGATCACTCACAAATATACTTAACCCCCAACTTAAATTATTACTACTCAACTATCTTAATACATTATATCTGAGGATGTAAATAATATGAATAAGTTACATTAAGAATTGAATTAAAATCATAAAATGTTTTCTTTGTATTTTATAAGGGTAATAAAAGAAAAAGGAGGGTTCTTCATGCCTATTAATATCAAACGCGCATATGACGAGTATGATAAAGCCGATGGTATGCGAATTCTAGTAGATCGGATGTGGCCACGTGGAATCAGCAAAGCAGAGGCTCATTTAGATGAGTGGGAAAAAGAAGTAGCACCAAGTGAAGAATTACGTAAATGGTTTGATCATGACCCGGAAAAATACAAATCATTCAAAGAGAAATATAAACAAGAAATGAAAGATAATAAATTACAAAAAGAATCATTAAATAAATTAAAAAAATGGACAAAACAACATGAAAAAAACATTACGCTTATTTATGGTGCAAAAGATGAAAAATACAATCATGCTAAAGTATTAAAAGAAATACTTGATCATCAATAAAACTAAAGAATTAGGGTGAGATTTTGCGTATAAAATATCTAAATATAGACGATGAAGCAGTCGTTACTCTTCGTCAAAGAGATCCTAAATTAAATCAACTAATTAAAGAAATAGGAAATCTTGAAATCGAATTAAGAACAGATTATTTTGCATCACTTGTGAGATCAATTGTCGGTCAACAAATATCGGTTACAGCGGCAACGACAATTTATCAACGCCTAAAAAATTTACTTAAAGAAAAAGTATCAGCTGAATCGATTCTTGAAAAATCACCAGAACAACTGAGAGAAGTTGGATTAACAAAACGAAAAGTAGAATATGTAAAAGATTTATCAGATAAAGTTTTAACAAAGCAAATAAATATTAATCAGTTAGATGATTATAGCGATCAAGAAGTAATAGAAACATTAATGAAAGTGAAAGGAATTGGTCAGTGGACAGCAGAAATGTTTCTCATTCTCACACTAGGTAGAGATGATGTGTTAGCTATTGGTGATGTCGGCATTCAACGCGCTGCTAGATGGCTTTATGATGTAGATAAATCAAAAAGACGTGAAATATTAATTGAAAAGTCACCACTTTGGCAGCCTTATCGTTCTGTTGTTTCTTTTTATTTGTGGGAAGCGATTCACTTAGATTTAGTAACGGATGAAAAAATTAAAACGATCTCATATAAATAATCAATGAGATCGTTTTTGATTTACTTAATTATGCTTGTCGACGTCTTGGGCGACGTGGCTCAGGCATATCTTTCATTTCATTAACAGAAACAACATCGTCTGTTTTCTTTTCAGGCTGTTCCCAGTGCGCTTTGTTACCTGGTAAATCGTCAAACCAAGCAGCATCTTTAGGACAATCTAAAACTATGAATTTTCCATAATCACCATCACGTGACTGGTGGAATTATAAATAAGCTTTACCATTTTCAATCGCTAAAATCTCTAGTTCTCCAGCTGTATGGCTCATTGATAAGCGAACGCGCTTACCCAGACCAGAAGTACGAGCTTTTGCGCCTTCAACAATATTATAAGCTTCTTCAAGTGAGAGAACAAAGTCATCATTTCCACGGACAGGGCGATTAATAAAGAAATAATAAGGTGTCACACCAGCCCAAGATAACTTATCCAATAATTCACCTAACACAACAGGATCGTCATTAATACCTTTTAAAACAGGGGTCTGGTTAACAACAATAGCACCTGCATTATGTAGAGCTTCAAAACATTTATACGCTTCTTCAGTTAACTCACGAGGATGGTTGACGTGTGCCATAATATAAATTCGTTTTTCTGGTGTTGAATGTTTTTTGATGACATCGAGCAACTCCTGGTTTTTATAAATTGCCATAGGATTAAAAACAGGTAATTTAGAACCAACACGAATAATTTTAACATGATCCATTTCGCGTAAACGTGTAAAAATCATATCAAGTCTCCGAGCAGCTAATATTAAAGGATCTCCTCCCGTTAAAAGAACATTATTAATTTCCGGGGTTTTACTAATGTAATCAAGGCCTGGCTCAACATCAGACATTGCTTCTTTAACATCATTTCGGAAGAGACGCTTTCTAAAACAATAGCGGCAATAAGCACCACAAACTTCTGAACAAATTAAAAGGGCCGTCGTTTTATACTTGTGTTGACAACCTGGAACAACATAGTTGGTATCTTCATCAGAAGCATCCCAACGTCCATACTCTTCAGATAGCTCATGTGTATTAGGGATGACTAGTTTTTTGATTGGATCTTCTGGGTCATCCCAATTAATTAAATTTAAATAATACTCATTGACTCTGAAAACAAATTTGTCAGTAATTTTACTTAACTTTGCTCTTTCCTCTTCGGGAATTTGTGTAATACGATTAATATCAGTAATGTACCTTGGTAAACTCATAATTTTGTATTCTCCCATCTTTTTATTTAGCAATATATAAACGAAAGTTATGATAACTTTCGTTGCTAACACGTTTGAAAAAATAAATATAATTTCGTTGTTTAATTCAAAATAAAACATTATTTTATTAAATCTACACATAAAAAAGAAGTTTGAATATTCAAAAACTATACTGTATACGTTATCATAAGAAATGAACTTGTACAAATAAATTTTTATCATAATAAAAACCCTACACCTTCTAATTTACTGAGGTATAGGGTCAATGAGATTATTCTTCATTATTTAAATATGAAATAGATACTTTTAAATTAGCATTTTTTTCACGAATTTCATCAAGTAAATTTTTATCTTGCACATCATTTTTACTGCGAATAGCGTACGTATATAAAATCATTGTGCCAAGGTTTGTTGTTTCAATCCGACGCAGCACATGACTATCTGTATAGCGATTGAAAATATCATCAAACATATTATCATGGTTTAAGTTTTCAGGTACAGTTACTTTTAGAATTTGAGTATCTTTGCCTTTACCATATTGAAATTTATAAAGGAAATAAAATAATGTACTGGCAAATAAAGTTAAGATAATTGCTAAATCAAACATATATAAACCACTTGTCATCCCTACACAAAGTCCAAAGAAAATATAAGCGATATCTTTTGCATTAGTTACAGCACTACGGAAACGAATGAGTGAAAAAATCGCAAATAAACCAAATGCGACACCAGCGTTATCACTAATCACGTTCATAACAACAGAAACAATGACACTCATCATAATAATGGTATGAACAAAAGATTGTGAATAACGTTCACCTGTAAATGTAATTTGATAAACCACTGTAATAATTAAACTTAAAATTGTAGCCGTTAGCATAGCTAAAATAATCATTTTGACTGTTGGTGCGGTTGTTTGTTCTATTATAAATAAATCTTGAATAAATTCCATTTTAATCTCTCCCTTAAATATATGTATTCTCATTTAATGCAGTGTTTATAAATTCTTCAGACCTTAGAAGTTCAAAACTTGTACAATATTTTGAAGCGCTTCTTTGAACACATTCTAACTCTTGTAAAATCCGTGTTAACCATAGTGGAACACTGTCATCGACTTTTACTTCTAAGACAACAAGATCAGGGTCAATAAAGTGTTGACCATAAGGGCCATCTTCTAGTTTTAAATTGTGATTACGCGTTCGTAAATTAAGGTCAAATGTCATTCTGAAATCTGGATTGGTTTTTCCATGAAGTGCATGGCGATCATAACTAACTATCATTTCAGGTTTTAATTGATATAGTTTTCTAAAATGATCAATTTCTTTTAGTACTTGTAAATTCGACGTTTCATAATCTTCTAAAGGTACTTTCGAGTCATTTTCAAGATAGCGATACGCTTCTTTAAGCGGAATCAGCATACGTCTTTTGTTGACAACTTTATTATGTTTTTGTTTAACTTCAAAAAACGCAGGATCTTCTAAACTCGCATCGTTATAGACACGCAGTCGTAATTTTTGTCTAAAATCTAATTTGTTTTTTGTTTCAAAGTAAATTGTTTTGTCAGGACTTTCAAAATATAAACTGGTAACCGTATAATGACCATCGATACCAAACTTATCAGGTCGCATATACGGTTCTAAGCGTTCAATTAATGCATGATATTGTTTAGTCGTAATTAAGTACTTTTGTTCGCGTCTTCTAAAAATTTCAATGGCTGACAATTTTACATCTCCTTTCAACACCTGATTAATTAAAGCATAAATTAAAATTCTGAGTTGGTCCTTAAAAATAAATGAGAATTTGCTGAGAATAATAAAAAATAAACGAGCTACGATTTTAAATCATAGCTCGTTTAATTAATTTTCGTCTATTTCAACAAAAATAACTTCACCTGTATAAGCGTCGATAATTATTTCTGCTTCTCGTTCTCCATTTTCAATTTCTACTTCATAAATTAATCGACCATTTTTATCTTCTAAGTCAATATCGTCAATCACACCAGAAAATTGTTCTAACGCTATTTTACTAACTTTTTTTTGAGAAATAATAGTATTATCTGATTTGATTTTATCTTTTTCTTCTGCTTGTTCTTGATTACTTTGTTTGTTTTCTTTTTGGCTTTCATTTGATGTTTCTTTTTTATTATCTTTATTAACTTCTTTATTAACTTCTTTATCAATTGTGATGACTTCACCTGAAATACCATTTAATTTTATGTGATAAATATTTTCATCATGAGCAACGTCAACATGATAAACAGGTTCGTTGTTTTTATTTCTTAAAATAGGTGTTGAAATTTCTCCAGCATACTGTTCGCTAACAATATCTTTTATCTCATCTTTAGTTAAAGCGGGTTCAGACGTTGCAGAGTTAGAGTTAATAAAACTAAAAAGTAAAATCAAAACACCAATTAAAACTGCGGTAATCGTTAATAATTTTTTCTTCATAAAATTTATCTCCCCTCATCAGTCTTTAATATACATAAGTAGAATGAAAATTAAGAGAGAATCAGATTAGAATTTGCTGAGAAAATTACTGAACTACTGGCAATTCAAAAATAAATTGAGTCCCTTTACCAGGCTCACTAAGGACAGAGATAAAGCCATTATGTTCATTAATAATCGTTTTTGCAATGGCTAAGCCTAGACCTGTTCCACCTGAAGTTCTACTCCGTGCCTCATCAACACGGTAAAAACGATTGAAAATATGTTTTTGTTCTTTTTTACTAATACCTGGTCCAAAATCAACGACAGCTATTTGAACATATCCTTGGATTAATTTAACATTTAATTCAATTGTTTTATCACTATATTTAAGTGCATTATCAATTAAAATATACATGACTTGTTCTAAACGTTTTTTATTTCCATAAACAAATAATGAAGGATAGTCAGAAGTAAGAATGATATTTCGACCAGTTGTATCAATGAAATTTTTTTGAACATGCTTAATTAAAATAATTAAATCAATATTATCGCGTGAAAATTCAACCTTATTACGATTTTTTGCTAGTTCTAACATTTGTTCGATAAGCAATTGCATTCTGTCAGTTTCTGAATCAATTGCTTCAATTGCTTCAGGTAATAATTCAGGTCGTTTTGTGCCATGTCTTTTAACTAGTTGAGAATAACCTTTAATAATTGAAATCGGTGTTTTTAACTCATGAGAAGCATCAGAAACAAATTGTTCTTGTTTTTTAAAGCTATCATTTAAGTGATCAATCATTTCATTAAATGTTGTTTCCATTTGATAGATTTCATCTTGTGAATGATTTTTTATGTCGATTTTTTCCCAATTATCTTGATTTGTATTGCGTTGCATCGTGTGAATAAATGTTTGAATCGGTTTAAGAATTACCCGACTTAGTACATTGCCAGCAAAAATAATTGGAATTAAAATAAATAATGTTGCAATGATTAGAACGTACATTAATGTTTGCATTGTGGTATGTAATGCAATTAAGTGTTGTGAAACTTGTAAGGTAACAATACTACCATCATGCCATATAATAGGTTTTTCAATCACTGCAACATTTGTTCCATTAGCATTTTTAATAATTTCACGAGATTCTTTAGTTGAATATTCTCTAGGCAAATTTGTAAAGTCACCTTTTTTTGTTATGGTCCGTACTGCAGGTTCACCATCATCTTTAGTTACTCGTATCATCCCATTTGTTGGTAGAAAAGCACTTAGTAATTCATTTTTTACAATATCAGGATTCGATTGTAAGTTTTGAACAATTGAATTTGTTTGATCTTGTAATTCATTCAACTCACTTTTGGCAGAGATTTGATAAAATAAAAAGTAGATGGATGCATTAACTAATAATATAAGTAAAACCATAAATACAGTAGTAAATAACTGAATTTTAGTTTGTAATTTCATTTAACTCAGTCCTTTATCGTATAGCCCACTCCACGAACAGTTTGAATATAGGCAGGTTTAAAATCTTTATCAATTTTTTGGCGTAAATAACGAATATAAACATCTACAATATTCGTATCGCCAAAATATTCAAAGCCCCACACCTTATCTAACAACTGATCTCTAGTTAGAACAATATTTTTATTAGTGAGTAAACAAACTAAAAGATCAAATTCTCGTGGGGTTAAATGAATAGTCGAATCTGCTCGTCTCACTTCGCGACTACCTAAATCAACAGATAAATCTCCGACTGTTAATTTTTCATTGCGGGGATTTATCTGTTTATTTCGGCGCAATTCAACACGAATACGAGCAAGTACTTCTTCAATTTGAAAAGGCTTTGTAATATAATCATTTGCACCTAAGTCAAGTCCACTTACTTTATCATAGACTTCATCCCGTGCAGTTAGTAAAATGATTGGTGTCGTTAAGTCTGTCTTACGAACTTTTCTTAATACTTCCATTCCACTTAATCCTGGTAACATAATATCAAGTAAAACTAAATCCCAGTTTTTCTCTTCAATTATTTTTAACGCATCTTCCCCATTATGAGCAATTTCAGTTGCATAGTTTTCATATTCAAGTTCTAATTGTAAAATTCTACTTAATTTTTCTTCATCTTCAACTATTAAAATAGAATGTTGATTCATAGAAATCACCTATCCAGTCGTCATTTTTATATATTGTAGCAAAATTATTAATAAAATCATAAATTTATATGGAAACATAGATCATTGTTAATGTTATACTTATCTATAAAGTATTTAATTCATTATAAAGGTGGTATTTATATGAGATTAATTTTGAGGTCCTTATATTCAATGATTTTATTAGGAGCAGGTACGCTTCATTTTGTTCGAGAAAAGAGTTTTCGGAGAATTATTCCTCCAATATTACCGTTTAAAAAAGCGCTTGTTTTAATCACAGGTGTGTTTGAGATTATATTTTCAATAACCCTTTGGATAAGAAAAGGACAAGCACTGACAAGTAAGCTATTAGCTTTGTTTATGATTGCAGTTTTTCCAGCTAATATTTATATGGCAGTTAAAAGAATTCCTATTAGAGGAAAAGGAAAAGCAAACCCCTGGCTTGTTTATTTACGTTTACCACTTCAAATACCATTAATTATTGGTGCTTTAAAACTAGGCAGACGCGAGTAAAAAAGATCTCTCTTTTATATGAGTTATTTTAGAAAAGGTGATTATGTGGGTATAAAAAAAGATGAAATTATTTTAAGAGGCTTAAAAGCGAATAACTTAAAAAATTTAGATTTAAATATAAAGAAAGAACAAATTACTGTCTTTACCGGATTATCAGGCTCGGGAAAAAGTTCAGTTGTCTTCGATACGTTAGCAACAGAAAGTAGAAGACAAATGACATTGAATTATCCTTTGTATGTGAGAAATCAAATGCCCCGTTATGAACGTCCGCAAGCAGATTTAATGCAAAACTTAAGTCCGGTCGTAGTTGTTGAACAAAAACCAATCGGAGGAAATTCACGTTCAACTGTAGGAACTTATATAGATATTGATCCACTCATTAGATTGTTGTTTTCACGCATTGGGAATCCACCAGTTGAATCTGCTACAGATTTTTCAACACAAAGTAGCTTTGGAAGATGCCCTAAATGTAGTGGTTTTGGTAAAGTAGTCTCACCAGATGTGAATAAGTTAATCGATTTTGATAAATCATTAAAAGATTATGCCGTGCAGTTTAAACCATTATCTCCTTCAGGCTGGCAAGGACGATGGATGATCACTGGTGGCTTATTTGATCCAGATAAAAAAATAAAAGATTATTCACCTGAAGCATACAACTTGTTAATTTATGGCCCGCCAGAAGGTGAAAAAGTATATGCACCTTTTCATACGAAAAATGGTCCGCAACCTCACGAATGGGATGGCCTATTACCGAGATTTATCCGCTTATATATTAATCGCGATGTCTCAAAGTTAAAGCAAGTTACTCAAGATGATGTTTTAGCGATGTCATCACACCGCGACTGTCCAACCTGTAATGGATCAGGTTTAAATCCGCAAGTGTTAGCATGTAAAATAAATGATTTAAATATCGCACAATACAATCAATTAGAATTAATTGAATTATTAAAAGAATTAACTAAAATAACTGATCCACTTGGTAAATCAATTGCTACACAAGCAATACCACTTGTTAAACAACTGATCGACTTAGGCTTAAATTACTTAAGTTTATCAAGAAAGATGGGAACCTTATCTGGTGGTGAAGCACAACGTGTCAAAATTGCGCGTCACTTGGGAAGTAGTTTAAATAATTTGACTTATATTTTTGATGAACCTAGTGCAGGACTTCATCCAGAAGAAGTTAATTTACTTATTAATATGTTACAAACGATAAAAAATCAATATAATACCGTGATTGTGATAGAACATGATCTATCAGTAATTAAAGAAGCAGATGAAATAATCGAAATGGGGCCAGGAGCAGGTGTCAGTGGTGGGGAAGTAATTTATCAAGGAAAATTAGATGATTTAAAAAAGACACCAACTGCAGCGAGTTTACAGCATCAATTGATGATTAATCAATCACCACGCCAGAGTCAGGCAAGCTTTAATATTACACATGCAAATCACATAATTTAAAAAATATTAGTTTAAACATACCTAAAAATAGTCTTGTTTCAGTTTGTGGCGTCTCTGGATCTGGAAAAAGTTCGCTGATGTTAGAAGCGTTTCCAGAAAAATATCCAGATGTCATTATGGTGAGTCAGGCTAGAATTGGCATATCGAGCCGATCAACGTTAGCAACGTATATGGGAATAATGGATGACATTCGTGATGTGTTTGCTAAAGAAACAAATCAACCTGCAGGATTATTTAGTTTTAATTCACTAGGTGCATGTCCGGTATGTAAAGGAAAAGGAGTCACTCAACCTGATGTGGCTTTTGCTGATCCAGTAACAGTCACATGCGAGTCATGTGCCGGAACGAGATACTCTGATGAAGCTTTATCTTATACACTACAAGGTAAACATATTGTTGACATTCTAAAATTAACGATTAACGAATCAGAACAATTTTTTAGTCGACCTAAAATTTTAAAAAGAATTAAGAAGCTTAAAGAAGTTGGATTAGGCTATTTAACATTAGGCCAAACGACAAGTTCTCTAAGTGGAGGAGAAGTGCAACGCTTAAAGCTTGCAAGTCATTTACAAAAAGAAGGACAAATTTACATCTTAGATGAACCTTCTCTTGGTTTGCATACTCATGATAATGATAAATTATTAGCTTTGTTCCAATTACTTGTTGATAAAGGAAATTCTGTCATTATTATCGAACATAATTTAAATTTTATTGCAGCGAGTGATTGGATTATTGAATTAGGTCCTGGTGGTGGGAAAAAAGGTGGTCACGTTATTTTTGAAGGTAGGCCAGAAGACATGTTACAAGTAAATACATTAACGTCAAAGTGGTTAAAAAAGTCTGACTAAATTTTAGTCAGACTTTTTTAATTGATAGCGAGCTTTATTAAATAATAAAGTATTAACAAACGAGTACCTAATTATAAATTAACTTTTTTGTCTATTTAAATGACGCGTTAACAAACGATATAAAATAACAGTAGTGACAATCATTAACCCTGCTCCTGTGAAGTACATTGCTTCATAACCAAATCCACCAACAATAATTCCCCAAACAAACGCACCAAGCGCGATGCCTAAATCATAAAAGATAAAGAACGTAGAAATCGCATGTCCACTTCGGTGGCTATCAGATTTTTGAATAGCAACAGTTTGAAATCCAGGTAGCAATGTTCCGTAACCTAAACCAATTAATCCAGCAGCAATAAGTAAGACAAGACTTGTTTCGGTAAAGCCTAGAACGATTAATCCTGCTGCAAAAATAAGTAAACTAGGGATTAAAACATAACGTGGTCCTTTTTCATCAAAAGCTCGTCCTAAATAAGGACGAAAAGCAATCATAACAATCGCAAATACTAAGAAGAAATAACTTGCTGTTGTAGCTAGACCAATTGCTTCAGCATAAACAGGAACAAATGAAAGGATACTCGCATAAGCAACCCCTACAAGCCCACTAATAAGTGCGATTGGAATCGCTTTTGGTTCGATTAAGTCTTTAAATCTAATTGCTAAAGTAACCTTTTCAACACGTTCTCTTTCTTCAATCCTTACAATTAAAGTACATAGGAAACTAATAACCATTAAAATACTCAAAACAATAAAGTATATATCAAAAGAAATAAATTGGAGTAATGATAAACCGATAAATGGTCCAATTACAATTGCCAAATTCATCGACATTGCAAAGTAACCCATGCCTGCACCTTTTCTTGATTTAGGAACAATATCTGCAGCAATAGCACTTGATGCCGTTGTAACAATACTAAAAGATATTCCGTGAATAAACCTTAAAATAAGCAATGAAACGAATTCATTCATAAATAAATAAAAGAAAGTTGTTAGTGCAAAAGCACCGACGCTTAAGACAAGCGTTCTTTTCTTACCAACGATATCCAATATCTTTGCTGAAAAAGGTCGAACAATAATAGCAGAAGCAAGCATAAATGTAACAATTAAACCAGCATTTGCTTGTGTTCCACCTAATTTATCAATTACATAGATTGGTAAAGTTGTCAGTAAAGAATAAAATACAGTAAATAAAATTAATTGTGTTAAAGCTAAACTAATAAAATCTTTTGTCCAAATTTTTTCTTTTGTTTTTGCAACCATCCTGAATAAACGCTCCTATCTAAAAATATCACTAAATATTTAATCATATCTATTCATTGTATCTTATAAAAGTAAATCTTGCTTACAATGAAATTATTAATGAATCAGCAAATAATTTTCTAATCTCATGATAAATCTAATATTTTAAATTTTTATAATATTTAAATAGTTATTTTACTTATGAATCTAAAAAATATATACTAACAGGTAGACAAGTTAAATATAATTTTTCATAGGAGGATTTTAAAATGTCAACAGATAGTTATCAAAAAGGAATCGATAAAATTCAAGAACTAACTAATTCACCAGATGATAATCCAACAGGCTTTATGGATATAGGTGAATCATTTAAAGATATTGCACCAGACTTAGAAAAATATGTAGTGGAATATGCATTTGGTGATATTTATTCGCGTCCAGGGATAAGTAATCATCAAAAAGTACTTGCAACAATTACAGCACTTGTCGCTCAAGGGAAACCGCAAATTGCGATGCATGTGAAAACAGGTCTTTCAGTAGGATTAACACCAGAAGAAATTGTAGGAAATATTATGCATTTACTTCCGTATGTTGGTTTTCCAAGCGTCTTAAATGCTTTAAATGCAGCTAAAGAAGTATTTAAAGAAGAAGGTGTAACAGTAGATACATCTGCTGTAGAGTAATATTGCTGAGGTTCTAATCATGCCTTCTTGCTGTTTAGAATCTTTTTTATAAAAAGGAGTGAATAAAGTGGAATTTTTATCAGTGAGACAAACAGAAGATATTGCTTATGTGAGTTTGGAAAATCCTAATGAATTTAATGCTTTATCTGAAAAATTAATGGAAGAATTAAAAGAGTTATTATTTAAAATTGGTCAAGAAAAAGCTGTTAAAGTAGTTGTTATTGAAGGATCAAAAAAAGCATTTTGTGTAGGTCATAGTTTAAAAGAAGTAGAAACTAAATCAGACCTTGAGGTTATGGAATTGTTTAGAACATGTGAAAGCTTAATGAAAACAATGCGTGAGATTCCACAAATTATTATCTCTAAAGTTGAAGGTGTTGCCGTTGCAGCAGGTAGTCAACTGGTAGCAGCAAGTGATTTAGCTGTTGCAAGCGATCAAGCACGCTTTGGTGTGCCAGGTATTAATAGTGGACTGTTTTGTAGTACGCCGGCCGTTTTTGTTAGTCGAAATATAGGCAGAAAAAAAGCAGCGGAATTATTATTTACCGGTAACTTAATGTCAGCGTTAGAGGCAGAAAGAGAAGGGCTTGTTAATAAAGTTGTACCAGTAGAAAAGCTTGACGAAGTAACAGATCAATTAGCAAAAGATATTACGAAACAAAGTTTAAATATTATTGCGATTGGTAAACGTCAATTTTATGAACAACTTAACATGGAGGATTTTCAAGCGCTCAACTACGCAACTGAAGTCATCGTAAGAAATAGTCAGCATCCTGATGATAAAGAAGGAATTAGAGCATTTTTTGAAAAAAGAACCCCAATTTGGCCTGATAAATAATCAAACATATTTAAAGCGATAAATTAAATCATCCTGTATAATAATAACTAATAAATATACTAAAATTATGGAGTGGATTAAATTATGCTAGGTCATATGTCAAATGGTTATGTTGGAAAAGAAGTATTTAAAAGTGGTGTTCCTAAAGTATTAGGTGATGAGCAAGCGGCTCAGCAATTTGAAGAAGGTTTTAACATTTCAAGAAAAACAATGAAAATTGTTGGTATTTTTGAAATTATTGGATCGATGTTTTTATTTATGTCTGTTTTTAGTAAAAAATTTGTTCGCATAGGAACGGTTATCCTTAATGTTATCCTTGGTGTTGCGATTTATAAACATTTAACATCAGGTCATGGCTTTAAAGGTGCTAAACATGCGATGAATCTTTTTGGAATTAATGTCCTTAATTTTATAGACACGTTCCGTAAGAAATAATGAATCAAAAAACCCCACACATTTTAAATGCGTGGGGTTTTATTATTTTATTAAGCCACTTTATCTTTACCATGTAAAGCATCAACAATCGTTGTAATAGCTCCATCGCCAGTTACGTTACAGGCTGTACCAATACTGTCTTGTGCTAAATAAAGAGCGATCATTAAAGAAACCATTGTTGGACCAAATCCAAGCATCGCTTCAAGTAATCCAATAGCAGCCATCACCGCACCACCAGGTACACCAGGTGCAGCAATCATTGTCACACCAAGAACTAATAGAAAGGGTAAAATAGAACTAAAGCTAGCCATATCTCCTTGAATAAACATAACAGCAAGTGCTGTACATAATATTGTGATTGTACTACCAGCTAAATGAATATTTGCAAGAAGCGGTACTGTAAAATCAGCAACATTAGGACGTATTTTTAATTGTTTGGCACTTTGTAATGTAACCGGAATTGTTGCAGCTGATGATTGCGTACCTAAAGCTGTAAAGTATGCAGGTGACATCGTTTTTAACATCTGGAAGGGATTCTGTCTGCTCATCGTACCTGCTGTCACATAAATAGCAATTAAATATAATAAATGTAAAATAATAATAAGTAAAAACACTTTAGCAAAGACACTAATAATTGTCGAAACTGTACCAGTATATGTCATATTGGCAAAAATACCAAAGATATGAAAGGGTAAGAGTGGAATAATTACCTTATTAATAACAAGTTCGATAATCCCTTTAAATTCATTCATGATATTAAGTAGTGCACTAGCTTTAATCGCAGCAATACCAATCCCTAGAACAAATGCTAGTAATAAAGCAGTTAAAACGTCCATCGGTGGGTTAATTACAAATTCTAAGAAACCTTCTACCGCACCTTCACTTGGATCATCCAAATTAGCTGATGTTTGTCCTTTTAAAAGTGTAGGGTATAATCCTTTAGCAACAAAGAAAGCTACAATACCAGCAATTACGGTTGATGCATAAGCGATCAGTGCTGTTAAACCAAGTAATTTCCCTGCACCTTTACCTAATGAACCAATCCCCGGAACGATAAATCCTAAAATAATTAATGGAATAATAAAACCTAAGAAGCTTCCGAAAATATCATTAAAGGTCGTAAATACTTTTATGGACCACTCAGGAACAATTGACCCTAAGACAACCCCTAAAGCAATAGCAATGATAATTTTAAACAATAATTTAAATCCCTGCATTTATGTAACCTCCTTTTATGTATGATTATTAGTATAGCAAGTTTTTAGAATAAAGCGAATTATTAGTCATATAGGCTTAAAGCTTATAGAATTATGCAGTTAACAATCATATTTACTTTAAAATAACATAAAATAAATATGTCTATTTTATGAATAAATAATTGAAAGAGATTGTAAGGGTAAAAACAAATTGTGACAAATTACGCTCACACCTCCTAAATAAATGTTAAATTAAAACAAAAATCAATTGACATAACAAGAAAAATGTTAGATAATAACATTAATAAAGTCTACCATAATGGGAGGTGGAGAAGATGGCAGCAGACAAACGTAGAAATAGAATAATTAATGAAATTAATAAATATGGAAAAGTTGAAATCGATCAATTAGCAAGTTTATTAAAAGTATCACCCATGACAATTCGTCGAGATTTAGCACTGTTAGAAACAGAGGGTAAGTTAATTAGAAGTTTTGGAGGGGCAGTCTCACCTCAATTACTTGTTAAAGAAACACCATTTAGGACGAAAGAAACTTATCAAGGTGAACAAAAAAGTCGGATCGCATTAAAAGCAATTAAGCATATTAAAGAAGGTCAAACATTACTACTTGATTCAGGAACAACGACATTAGAATTAGTACGCCTTTTAAAAGACAAAGAAAATTTAACGATTATTACAAATGATATTAAAATAGCAGCTGAACTCATTGATAGCAAGATAGAAGTGATCATGATTGGTGGTCATATGCAAAATGATGTTGGTGCTGTATTTGGATCTCAAGCAGCTGAGTTTATTGAGTCAATCCATGTTGACACATTCTTTTTAGGTGCCCATGCAGTTGATTTAAAAGCAGGTATCACTTCACCAAGTGTCGATAAATCATATTTTAAAAAATTGATGATGAAATCAGCAGAGAACACTTGGTTATTAGCAGATTCAAGTAAATTAAATAAAAAGGCTTTTTCTCATGTATGTGATTTATCAGACTTAACCGGATTTATTATAGATGATGACATTTCAAGTGAATTAAAGAAACAATATAGTGAAAGCGTCAGAGTGTTGTAATTAATTTGGCTATAATCATAAAGCGAGGAGAAAACTATGAAAATAGGTATCGTAGCAGACGATTTAACAGGTGCCAACGCAACAGGTGTCTTACTAAATAAACAAGGATTTACAAGTGCAACTGTTGTTCAAACAGATGAAATCGATACATCGATGGATATGAATGCAATATGTATAGATACAGATTCAAGATATGCTCCTGATGAAGTAGTAATTGATAAAGTATCAAAAGCGACACAACACTTCTTAAAATGGGGAGCAAAAGTAATTAGTAAACGAATTGATAGTACAATACGAGGTAAAATAGGCTTGGAAATCGATACAGTTTTAAAGGAAGTAGGTAATGGAAGTGTGGCGATAGTTGTAGGTGCATTTCCTGAATCTGGCAGAATTTGTTCTGGAGGATATTTACTTGTCAATGGTGTACCTGTTCAAGAAACAGATGTGGCATCTGATCCATTAAAAAGTATTCGTTCTTCCTATATACCCGGTATGATTGCTAATCAAAGTCATCATTTTGTCGGATACATTGGTTTAGATCAGGTATTAGCAAAAGATAATGCATTATTAGACGCAATGTCAGCCCAAATCAAACAAGGTAATCGGATTATTGTCATTGACGCTGTTCGTGATGAAGATATCGATGTGATTGCTGATGCGATGGCTCAAGTAAAAGATACCAAGCTAGTTCCAGTTGACCCTGGTCCATTAACAGCAGCTTATGCAGCGGCTTATTTTGATCAATTTGTTGCTCGTAAAAAAGTGATTGTTACGGTGGGAAGCGTCACACCATTATCTAAAAAGCAGTTGGCTTATGTGAGACGAAAAACACATACTATTCCTGTTGTTGTTTCTGCTGAAAGATTAGCTACACTGTCTACTTGGGATGACGAAGTAGCCAAAGGGACTAAAGAAGCAATGCAACGAATTAACGATAATGATGTTTTAGTTATTACAACTATTTCAAAAAATAGTGAATTGATTGATTTAGAAAAATTAGCAATTGAACAAAATACATCAAGTAATAAATTAGCAAAAAAAATTACTGATGGTTTAGCCCAAATTACTCGTAATGTTATGAAAAAATCACAGCATGATATTCAAGGATGTTTTACAAGTGGTGGAGATGTAACGAGTTCCTTATGTTCAGCAACTCAATCTTCAGGTATTTTATTAGAAGATGAAGTATTCCCGCTTGCTGCATTTGGAAGATTAATGAATGGTGAGTTTCCAGGACAACCAATCATCACCAAAGGTGGACTCATAGGTGATGAAAAAGCTATTTATAAATGTGTGAAATATTTCAACACCCAACATTCTAGAAAAAAGCTTTAACAAAAAAAGAATCTCATAGGAGGAATTAGCAATGCAAAATCAAAGAGAAATCATAGGTATCCCGATGGGTGACCCGGCAGGAATTGGACCAGAAATCACAGCGAAATCGTTAATGAATAAAGAAATTTATGATATGTGTCGTCCACTTGTTGTTGGAGACAAAGCAACATTTGCAAAGGCAATGGAAATTGTTGGAGCAGATTTAAATATTAATGTCATTACAGAAGCCAAAGAAGGTAAATATGAATATGGCACGATAGATTTTATTGATTTAGAAAATATTAATTTAGCTGAATTTGCTTATGGTGAAGTTCAAGCACAATGTGGTCAAGCTTCTTTTGATTATATCGAAAAAGTTGTTGATTTAGCTAATAAAGGTGATATAAAAGCAATCGCAACAACACCCATTAATAAAGAATCACTTCAAGCAGCAGAGGTACCATATATTGGGCACACTGAAATGTTAGAAGATTTAACAAATACAAAAGATCCTCTAACAATGTTCCAAGTCCAAGGCATGAGAATCTTTTTCTTAACACGTCACTTATCGATAAAAGATGCGATTGATCAAATGACAAAAGAACGCGTCCAAGATTATTTAAATCGTTGTGATGAAGCTTTACAACGTTTAGGCGTTGACGAGCGTAAATTAGCAGTTGCTGGTTTAAATCCACATAGTGGTGAAGGTGGATTATTTGGAAACGAAGAAATCGATGAAATAACACCTGGAATTGAAGCGGCTCAAAAAGATGGTATTGATGTTGTTGGTCCAGTTCCAGCAGACTCTGTATTCTACCAAGCATTAAATGGTAAGTACGATGCTGTCTTATCACTTTATCACGACCAAGGCCACATCGCTGCAAAAATGACAGATTTCCATAGAACAATCGCGATTACAAATGGTTTGCCATTTTTAAGAACATCGGTAGATCACGGAACAGCATTTGATATAGCTGGTAAAAATATTGCATCAAGTGTCAGTATGGAAGAGTGTATTAAATTAGCAGCACAGTATGGACCGAGATTTACAAAAGAAACAATTTAAATAATGATTTAAAATTGAGCTGAAGGTGTTAAGTCATCTTCAGCTTTTTTTAACAATAGACATGAGAAGGAGCGATTAATGTGGAAGTGTCTGGCACACAAATGATTCTTGGATTAATTATCGGAGTAGCAATTCTCATTTTATTAGTACTAAAAACAAAAGTACATGCCTTTATTGCCTTAATTATTGCTGCTTCTGTAACTGGTATCGTTGGAGGAATGAATCCAGCTGATGTTGTTAATGAAATCACAACCGGTTTTGGTACCACCTTAGGTTCAATCGGTATTGTTATTGGGTTTGGTGTCATGATGGGACGTATCTTAGAAGTTTCTGGTGCGGCTGAAAGACTTGCCTACACCCTCATTGAAAAATTAGGAAAACATAAAGAAGAATGGGCTATGGCAGCAGCAGGTTATGTTATTTCAATACCAATATTTGTTGATTCAGCTTTTGTTATTTTAAATCCTTTAGTAAAAGCATTATCAAGAAAAACAGGTAAATCAGTAGTTGCTTTGGGTGTCGCACTTGGTATTGGGCTTGCAGCAACTCACCATGCTATCCCACCTACACCAGGTCCGTTAGGTGTGGCCGGAATATTTGGTGCAGATATTGGAATGATGATTTTAGCTGGAATAATTTTTGCGATTCCGATTGTTATTGTTGGTGTTTTATACGCTAAGTGGATAGGCAATAAAATATATCAGTTACCAAACGAAGCAGGTGACGATTTCATTCGCCCTGATGAAAAGCGAGCATATGATGAGTTTTTAGAAGCGGTTAATGAACGTGGAAAAGAGTTGCCGTCATTTACTAAATCAATCATGCCGATTTTAGTGCCAATTATCTTAATATTCTTAAATACGACATTGGTTGCTTTAAATGAAACAGGTGTTTTTGTAACAAATGAAATCTTTCTTTCTTATACACAATTTATTGGAAATCCAATCATTGCTGTAGGTATCGGATTATTAATTGCAATTTATACCTTATCAAATCATTTGCGCAGATCTGAAACCTTAGATCGAATGGAAGAAGGCATAGCATCAGCAGGTATCATTCTACTTGTGACAGGAGCAGGTGGAGCTTTAGGTAATGTCTTAAGAGCAAGTGGAGCAGGGGATTATATTGCAACTCAAATTGCCCAGTGGCCGGTACCAGCTATCTTAGTACCTTTCTTTATTGCAACAGTTGTACGGTTAATTCAAGGTAGTGGAACAGTTGCGATGATTACCGGTGCATCGATTTCAGCTCCAATTCTTGTGCATTTAGATGTGAACTTAGTCTTAGCTGCACAAGCGGCAGCATTAGGTGCAATGATCTTTTCATATTTTAATGACAGTTTATTTTGGGTTGTTAACCGAATGTTAGGTATCAAAGAAGTTAAAGAACAATTACTCGTTTGGTCAGTTCCAACAACGCTAGGTTGGGGTGTCTCACTTGTGATGCTTCTTTTGGCTGATTTTGTTGTCAGATTATTTTTATAGGGGAGACCTTTTAATTCTGAATATTTCGTATATTCCGAATTATCATTCAGGTATTGCAAAATAATAAAAGACTGTGTATGATATTGGAAAACCTATAAATTTTCACAATTCAGACACATGTAAACGGTATCACAAAATTGTATAAAAAAACATTCACAACAAAATATTAATGAACTTAATATCAAAAATTAAAAAAAGTTAATATTTTAATGGTTTTTTAAATAACCATACACTTAAATGAATATCTATTCATTTTTTTAAAAAACAGTTAATTTATTTTAAATGAGCGGAGTGGTTTAATTGACTGAGAAATTATTAGATGTAAGAAATTTAAAAACATCTTTTAGAATTAAAGATGACTATTATCCAGCAGTAGATGATGTTTCATTACAAGTGAATAAAAATGAAGTTTTAGCAATAGTTGGTGAATCAGGTTCAGGAAAAAGTGCTTTTGCATTTTCAATTATGGGCTTGCATAATCGAGCGAAAATCGAAGGAAAGATACTTTATAAAGGAGAAGACCTAGTTAAGGCAAGTGCTAAACGATTGAACGAACTCCGTGGAAATGAAATAGGGATGGTTTTTCAAGACTCACTCTCAGCACTAAACCCCTTAATGACTATCGGCGATCAATTGGATGAAAGTTTACTTTTACATCAAAAAAAATTATCTAAAAAAGCACGTAAAAAAGAAGTAATTGAATTACTTAAAAAAGTAGAAATTGCTCGTCCAGAAAATACATATAACCAATACCCACATGAATTATCAGGAGGGATGAGGCAAAGAGTTGTGATTGCAATGGCTGTGGCCAACAATCCTGAATTGCTGATTGCAGATGAACCTACCACAGCTTTGGATGTGACAATTCAATCGCAAATATTTGATTTATTAAAAAAATTAAAAGAAGACACGCATGCCGGAATTATCCTCATTACTCATGACTTAGGCGTTGTTGCAGAAATGGCTGATCGAGTTGCTGTTATGTATGCAGGAGAAATTGTAGAAATTGCAGATGTTTATTCATTATTTGAAAATCCACTTCATCCATACACACGATCCCTCTTAAACTCAGTACCACAAGAAGGGGCACAAAAATCAAAGTTACATGTTATTCAAGGTATTGTACCATCTTTACAATTTTTACCCCGTAAAGGGTGCAGATTTAGCCACCGGACACCTTGGATTGATGAATCAGCTCATGAAGAAAATCCGGTATTACATGAAGTCGAAGAAGGACATTTTGTTCGTTGTACATGTTATCGTGAATTTTATTTTACCAATTATAGTCAGGGGGAAAAAGAACATGGCATTTCTTAAAGTTAAAAATTTAAAAGTTCATTTCCCTGTTAAAGGTGGTGTGTTTGGTCGAGTAGTTGACTATATTAAAGCAGTTGATGATGTTTCCTTAACACTTGAACAAGGTAAAACATACGGATTAGTAGGTGAATCAGGGTCTGGGAAAACAACGACCGGTCGTGCCATTATCGGTTTAAATGAAATTACAGACGGAACGATTCATTTTGATGGAAGAGATATGAGTCATGCGCATAAAGTACGTAAAGATATTAGTAAGGATATTCAAATGATCTTTCAAGATCCCTATTCATCATTAAATCCACGAAAGCGTGTACTTGATATTGTTGCTGAACCCTTACGTAACTTTGAGGAATTATCAAAAGAAGATGAGAAAAGACGCGTCTATGAATTACTTGATCAAGTTGATCTTAGTCCTGAGAGTATTTATAAATATCCACATGAATTCTCAGGTGGACAAAGACAAAGAATCGGGATTGCAAGAGCAATTGCACTAAAACCGAAATTAATTATTGCAGATGAACCTGTTTCAGCACTTGATGTATCTGTCCAAGCGCAAGTGTTAAATTTCATGCAAGATATTCAAAAAGAACTTAACCTTACATATTTAATTATAAGTCATGATTTAGGTGTTATTCGTCATATGTGCGATCGTGTTGGGATTATGAATAAAGGTCGATTCGTTGAAGAAGGTAATACAGAAGATATATTTAATAATCCAAAGCATATTTACACCAAACGATTGGTTGCTGCGATACCAGATATTAATCCAAGAAAACGAGACGAGCAACTCATGTTTCGTCAGCAAGTAAAAGAAGAATATGAAAATGATTATCATAATTATTTTGATGAAAATGGTATACCTTATGATTTAAAACCATTTACAGCGACGCATTCAGTGGCATTGCCTGAGAGAGGTTGATTTAAAATGTGGAAATTTACATTACGTCGAATTTTAATAATGATTCCCCAAGTATTTGTCTTAAGTGTCTTTATTTTTGTATTAGCAAAAATGATGCCGGGAGATGCATTAACGGGACTTATTGATCCAAATATTGATCAAGCAGCGATTGCTGCTAAACGAGAAGCATTAGGCTTAAATGATGCTTGGTATGTACAGTACTTTGATTGGATTAGAGGAGCATTTGTAGGTGACTTTGGTATGTCATTTAGATTTAAAATACCTGTATCTGAATTAATTGGTCAGCGAATGCTTAATACGTTTTGGTTAGCCTTAGTAACACTAATATTTACATATGCCTTAGCCCTACCATTAGGACTTATTAGTGGTAGATATAATGATTCATGGGCTGATAGATTTATTACAGGTTATACATACTTTGGCTTTGCGGCACCATTATTTATTACAGCTCTTTTAATGTTATGGTTTTTTGGCTATTCATTAGGTTGGTTCCCAACAAGTGGAAGTGTAACTCCTGGATTAACTCCGGGCACTTTTGAATATTTTTTAAGTAAATTTAATCACTTACTATTACCAGCACTTTCAATGAGTGTGATTGGAACTGTTTCAACCGTACAATATTTACGTACCGAAATCGTTGATACAAAGCAAAAGGATTTTATTATTACCGCCCGAGCGAAAGGTGCACCAGAAAGTAGAGTATACAATCGACATATTTTAAGAAATTCACTATTACCAATCGCAGCATTTTTCGGATTTGAATTAACAGGTTTAATTGGTGGAACAATATTTGTTGAGAATATATTCAGTTATCCAGGTATGGGACAATTATTTTTAGAATCAATCATTCAAAGAGACTTTAGTGTTGTGACAGCAGTAGTCTTAATACTTGGCATTGCATCGATCTTGGGTGCACTTATTTCAGACATTATATTGAGTCTTGTTGATCCACGTATTCGCATTAAATAAGAAACGGATAATACAGAGGTGATTTAAATGGAACCAGACAATATTAATATAGATGAACAAGCGCATGCTGTGGATCGAAGCCCATCAAGCTTAGGCATTCTTTGGCGTGAAATTTTACGAGATAAAATTGCTTTATTTTCTTTAATTTTATTAGTATTAATAGCGCTAATTGTTTATGGCACATCACTGTTTTTAGATCAAGCAGAGATAGTAAAAGTTGATTTACTAGCCATTTATGAACCACCATCATCTGAATACTTATTAGGAACAGATAAAGGTGGTCGAGATATTTTTGGACAACTTATTATTGGTACGCGTAACTCGTTATCAATAGGAATCTTAGTTACATTAATGACCGGTGTGATTGGCATTGTATTTGGACTTATTTCAGGTTATTACGGTGGAACAATCGATAATATTTTCATGCGTATTGTTGATTTCTTTTTAATTTTACCTTTTCTAATGATCGTAATTGTATTTGTTGCCATTGTACCTAAATATAGTGTCTTGTCTTTTTCGCTCATTATGACAGCATTCTTGTGGATGGGGATTGCTAGATTAATTAGATCAAAAGCCTTACAAGAAAGAGAACTAGATTATGTAAATGCATCAAAAACAATGGGGTCATCTGATTTAAAAATTATGTTTACTCAAGTGTTACCTAATTTAAGCTCCATTATTATTGTCACAATGACATTAAACTTAGCAGCAAATATTGGTTTAGAGTCAGGTTTATCATTCTTAGGATTCGGTTTTCCAGAAAGTACACCCAGTTTAGGAACATTGTTAAGTTATGCGACAAACCCACAAACACTAGAATATCGGTGGTGGGTGTGGTTACCTGCTGGTATTTTAATACTTATCTTAATGCTAAGTGTTAATAATGTCGGACAAGCATTAAAACGAGCAAGTGATGCAAGACAAAGACGTGGTTAATGTTATAAAAATAACGATTCGGCCGCGAATATTTACCACATGGCCGAAAAAATAAAACATATAAGGGGGAAAATTTTATGAGAAACACACGTTTTGGTAAGCTACTTTTTCCAGTAATCCTGATATTGTTGCTTCTATTAGCCGCATGTGGTGGAAGCGATGATTCAAAAGGCGAAAAAGGCGATAAAGCACAGAAAAAAGAAGACGGTATTTATTCAAAAGAAGATTTTGATCCAACAAAAACAAATGAAGGAGAAGCAATTGAAGGCGGGACATTGAATTTTGGTCTTGTTTCAGATACTGCATTTGATGGTACATTAAACTATAACTTCTATTCAGGAGCACCAGATGTAGAGGTGATTGATTGGTTTGATGAAGCATTATTAAGTATGGATGAAAACTATACATACACACAAGATGGTGCTGCAACATTTGAAGAAGAAGAGGGTCGTATTTTCACATTTACAATTAATGATGATGTTAATTGGCATGATGGTGAGCCATTAACTGCAGAAGATTGGCAGTTTGCTTTTGAAGTAATTGGTCATCCTGACTACGATGGTATTCGTTATGGATCAGACTTTACAAACATTGAAGGAATGGAAGAGTATCATGCAGGTGAAGCTGATGAGATCTCAGGTGTTAAAGTGATTGATGATAAAGTGTTAGAAGTAAGATATAAAGAGTCACACCCATCATTACTAACTGGTGGTATTTGGCCTTATGCATTAGCTAAGCACATATTTGGTGATATGGATGTAGCAGACATTTCTTCATCTAAAGAATTACGTGAAAATCCAATAGGAATTGGACCATTTAAAGTAGAAAGTGTTACGCCGGGTGAGTCAGTCGTATACTCTAAAAACGAAGATTATTGGCGTGGTGAACCAAACTTAGATGAAGTCGTTTTAAAAGTAGTTAACCCAGATGTTGTTGTTCAAGCTCTGGAAACAGGTGAAGTTGATATGGTTAATGACTTCCCAGCAGGACAATTTGCTGATAATGCAGACATGTCTAACGTAGAATTTTTAGGTGCTATTGATTTATATTATGCATATATCGGTTTTAAACTTGGTACATGGGACGCAGAAAAAGGTGAAGTAGCGACAGATTTAGATGGTATGAAAATGGGTGATATTAACTTAAGAAAAGCAATGGCTCATGCAATCGATACTGAAGCTGTAGGTGAGAAGCTATATAATGGATTACGTTGGAAAGCAACAACATTTATTCCACCGTCGCATCCGGAATATCACGATGATGAAAATCCAGGTCATGTCTATGACGTAGATAAAGCAAATGAAATTCTAGATGAAGCAGGTTATGAGTGGGCAGAAGGTGAAGAATTCCGTACGGATCCAGATGGAAATGAATTAGTGATGAATTTTGCTTCAATGTCTGGTGACGAGATTGCTGAACCTTTAGCAGATTTTTATATTCAATCATGGCATGAAGTTGGTTTAAACGTACAATTATTAGAAGGAAAACTACATGAATTTAACTCGTTTTATGAGCGTGTAGGTGAAACAGGAGAAGACGATCCTAAAATTGATATTTTTGCAGGAGCTTGGGGTGTAGGAAGTGACGTTGATCCACGTGGTCTTTATGGACGCGATGCAATGTTTAACTTCTCACGTTATTCAAGTGAAGAAAATGACAAAATATTAGCAGATGGTGTTTCTGAAGAAGCATTCGATACAAAATATCGTCAAGAGGTATACAAAGAGTGGCAACAATTAATGTTAGATGAAGTACCAGTTATTCCAACGCTTTATGCACTAGAAATTGTTCCAGTTAACAATCGTGTGATTAATTGGTCACTTGATGCTGCAGAAAAAATGTACCGTTATGAAGTAGCAGTTACTCAAGAAGAGCCAGTTAAAGCAGAAAAATAATAAAAATCCCTTCAACTCATTTAGTTGAAGGGATTTTTATGTGTGAAAAAGTTATTTTACAATCAAAACATCACATTGTGCATGGCGCATAATACTTTCTGTTACACTACCAATTAAAAAGCGCTCTACAGCATTGACACCTGTTGCTCCCATAACAATTAAATCAATATCTTCATCAGGAATAATTTCTTTTGTTAAGACAACTTTCGGCATGCCTCTTTTTAAAAGAAGTTTAACATTCGTAAAGTCAGCATCTTGTGCTTTTTTTTCATAGTTTTCTAATATTTTCTCACCTTGAATCTTAGCTAGATTAACATACTCATTATCATAATTAGCGACAGGCGAGATAACTCTGGTATCAACAACGTGTGCCAAAATTAAAGTTGCATTATTTCTTTTTGCCATGCCAATCGCTTTATGAAACGCTTTATCAGCTCCATCTGAACCATCAAGAGCTATAAGAATCCGTTGATAATTTTTTTCGATGTTAATTCCTCCTTTAATAACTAAGTAGTATAATTCTAGTTTACTTGAAATGGGTTCAATATGATAGTGATTTTATCTTTTTTAGGTGCGTTGACGTCCATCGCGCTTGATTAATGACGACTGTGAGCAAGTTTATTTTTCTTAGTAGTAGCTTTATAATTCATTGCAAGACCTGTAATCCCATAAAACAAAGTAAATAATGGTGTAATTAGCGCTAAGAAGCTAAAGGGTAGGTAGACAAGTGGTGAGATACCAAGTGCTGCACTCGTAAAGAGTCCTGCCGCTGTCCAAGGAACTAAAGGTGTCGCCTGTGTAGATGTGTCTTCCATGAGTCGTGATAAGTTTTCAGGTGGAATATTATATTTTTCAAATAAAGGTTTCATAAGCGTACCTGTCATCACACCTGAAAATGAGTATGAACCACCAATAAAGAGTAGGAAATATGAAGTGACCATCGAAAGCACAACAACCTGCGAAGCTCGTTTAATATAAGTGACAATTTCAGATAAAATAGCTTCTAAAATACCATATTCATATAGAATCCCACCTAAACCAAGAGCAAATAAGTATAAAGCTAGTAAAGGAAACATACTTGTAAGTCCACCTTGTTGAAGTAATGTATCAACAAGTTCAATACCTGAACTATCTGTATAACCCTTGTAAAAAACATCAAGTATTGCACTGAATGTTAACTCTTTTTGATAAAATAAAGCAACAGCACCACCGGCTAGCGCACCAATAAAGATTGATGAAACAGGTGGTCGTCGCATAACGAGTAAGATGATGACTATCAGTGCAGGTAGGAGAGGAATAAAGCCAAATTTAAAATTTTCCGATAAGTAATTCATTAAAATATTTACTTGCTCTGCGTCGACAGAAGAGCCACTATAAATAAAACCAAGAACAGTAAAGATAATCGCACTAATAATATAAGCTGGGCCTGTCGTCCAGAGCATATGTTTAATATGATCCATTAATTTTACACCAACAATTGCAGCCGATAAATTAGTACTATCTGATAAAGGTGACATTTTGTCACCAAAAAATGCTCCACTAACAACAGCACCACCCGTCATCCCAATAGGAATTCCCAGACTTTGTCCAACGCCCATCATCGCAACACCAGCTGTTCCAATTGTCGCCCATGATGCACCTGTGGCCATAGAAACTATTGAACACAAAACAAGTGCGATAACTAAAAATAAATTTGGACTAATCGTTTGAATCCCGTAATAAATAATTGATGGTACGGTCCCTGAAGCCATCCAACTACCAATTAATATTCCAACCGTCAAAATAATCATCCCTGGTTGAAGAGCTGTGAGCATAGATTGATAAGCACTTTCTTCTACTTCCTTAAACGTATAACCTAATCTGGCAATTAAGGGAATGACTGCAAGTAATGCAGCAAACATCATGATTTGTATGGTAGCTTCAAACACAAATAATCCTATAGCTATTATCATAATCACAATTAAAATTATCATAATTGAATATGTAAATGAGGGCTTGTACTTTGCTTTATCAGGCACTTAAAACACTCCTTATTAAGATTAACTTTTTTCTATGTAGGTCATTTAAAAAGGAAGTTCAGCCATATTCATAAGTGTGTTGTATTCGGTTAAAATATATCATCTCGTCCTCCCAAATGAGTGTAGCAATTAAATTTATTTTAGTTAAATTTACCCTGTTTATGAAAAGATAAACGTCATTTATTTAATAGTTACATAAATGAAATTTAAATATATGTTAGAATGTAAATAACTTTTAGCGTAACTAATATTAATAAGGAGAGTATGTCTATGACTTTGGAATTTGATATCTTACAAACAATCACAATTGCGGTTGTTGTTCTTTCTATAGGTGCTGTTATAAAAAACCGGATTTATTTCTTTCAAAAGTTTTTTATTCCTAATCCTGTTATTGGTGGGATTATAGCAGCTTTGATTGCTTTAATTGGTTATAGTACTGGCGCTTTTTTCTTTGAATTTGATACAACGCTTCAAAATATTTTTATGACCGCCTTTTTCACTGCTGTTGGATTTTCTTGTGATTTTAAAGCGTTTAAAAAAGGTGGCAAGCTTGGACTAATCCTTACGCTCGTGACAATCGTACTCATTAGTGTTCAAAATGTTATAGGTATTGTCTTAGCAAAAGTATTAGATATTAATCCACTCATTGGTTTAGCAACGTCATCGGTTGCTTTAACAGGTGGACACGGAACCTCTGCTGCATTTGGACCTGTCTTTGAAACATATAATGCAAGCGGTGCAACAACAGTTGCCTTATCAGCAGCAACATTTGGTTTAGTAGCAGGTGGACTCGTGGGAGGACCTGTTTCACGTTACTTAATAAAAAAGAATAATTTGATAAGAGAAGCAAAGGCTAAACAACTTAAAGAAGCAAAAGAAGCCATAACAGAAGAAGTTCAACCATACAGCGGCTTATCAGAAGGTAAAATGTTTAATGCGGCTTATCAACTTATTGTTGCTATGGGGATTGGAACAATTGTTTCACTACTGATAGAAAGTGTTGGACTAATTTTCCCAGGCTACATTGGTGGCTTGCTGATGGGAATTGTAATTCGAAATTTAGGTGAATTTTCAGGTAAGTATAATGTACCAACAAGAGAAATTAATACGATCGGTCAAATTTCTTTATCATTATTTATCGCTATGGCTTTAATGACTTTAAAACTTTGGGAATTAAAGGATTTAGCTATACCGATGATTATTATTTTGACTGCACAAGTTATTTTTATTATTTTATTTATTGTTTTCTTTGCTTTTAGAGTGTTAGGGAAAGATTATGATTCAGCAGTTATGGTTAGTGGTGTAACAGGCTTTGGTTTAGGTGCGATGCCAGTTGCAGTTGCCAATATGCAAACATTTATGGAAGAATATCCTGCCTCACCAACTGTCTTTTTCGTCATTACTGGTATCGGAACAATTGCAATTGATATTAGTAATAGCTTTTTAGTGACATTCTTTGTAAATGTGCTTACTTAAAAAACGAGTTTACTAGTAACGATATAAATTAAGAAGATAATGATATATTTTCAGTTAATAAGTTAAATATTTAAATGGATTAAACAAGGAGGAGCTAATGATGATTACTCAAATAGATTATAAACATTTAGAACGTTGTGTTGAATTAGCTGAAATAGCGTTAAATAAAGGGGATGAGCCATTTGGTTCTGTACTTGTCTCTGAAAGTGGTGACGTTCTTTTTGAAGACCATAACCATGTCGCAAGTGGTGACCATACACAGCACCCAGAATTTGCCATCGCACGCTGGGCGACAAATAATATGACACCTGAAGAAAGAGAAAAAGCGACAGTATACACTTCAGGCGAACATTGCCCCATGTGTGCAGCGGCACATGGCTGGGTTGGCTTAGGTCGGATTGTTTATGCCAGTTCATCAGAGCAATTAGTTGAATGGATGAAAGATTTTGGTGCTTCACCTTCACCGGTTAAAAATCTTCCAATTGAAGAAGTGATTCGAGATGCAAAAGTGGAGGGACCAGTACCTGAACTAGCAGAAAAAGTGCGTAAACTTCATGAAATAAATAACCAGCAATAAAGATAGCATGTAATAGAGATGATTCGTTGGCACTACAGTAGAAATGTTATTTCTATATATAATAAAATTTACAATAAGTACTCTATAAATTATACATAGTAAAACGGTTATGAATTAAGAAATACTAAAACAGATAAATCAGTAAAAATAATATCAGTGAATGCTAAGATAATGAAAGAATTAAATAAACACAAGTTGATTAAGTGGTTCACTTTATAGGATGTAATGAATTATGCTATGAGGAAATAACTTATTGTGTTTTCTTCTGACTTTGAAAAAACATTTATCTCATTCCTAAAAGGTATTTTAAAGGAATGTTAATCCATAATCTTTTTAAGAAGATTCGCTTTCATGATTTAATACATATTTATTTTAATTAATGAATAAAGGAACAAATATTAAAAAATGTATCAAGAAAACACGAACACTCTAGTTTAGTAATTACTGTTAATATACATGTTCACTTAAATAAAAAGAAGGAGGAAAGATTTAATAAATATGTTTAATGATATGCTTTAAAGCGGTATACCATTTTAATAAAATGAAAAAGGGGTTAACAATATGGTTAAAGTTAATAGCTCTGATTATCCAAGGAAAAGAAATTGGGAATCTAAGGTGTTTGCTATGCCTAATATTCCTCGAGGAGATGGTGGTTTTCCTAGATCGTTAAAATATATTTTGAATTCAATAAAGAATAATGAACATCCTAATAATTCTGTAAATATACCTGGAAGCAATAGCAAAAGTACTTTGGAAAAATTATATATTAATTTAAGACCCTCTGGTATTGTTAATAATTCTTCTACAGGATGGGAAATTTCACCAGTAGGAGAAAAATGGCTAGAAACAGAAGATAATTTATATTTGGGATCTATTTTTGATGCAAATATTAAATTTTTTTCTGAAATACTTTATCTGATTAAAAATGGTGTTCAACTTACAATGAAAATAAAAGAATATGCAAATAATAAATATTATTTAAATTGGAAAACAAAATCTGAAGTTTTAGCTAGACTAAATTGGTTAAGAGATTTAGACCTTGTTTGGTATGAAGACTTTACATATAAGTATTATTTGACAAAACAAGGAGAAAAATTTTTGGAGAGAGTAGGATACTTAAAGCCTGAAGAAATAAAGAGTTATAAAGATGTCACGACTGAAGAAAAAGAAATAAGAATATCAACATGGGCTTGGGAAATGTGTAAATTAGAAGATAAGAACAAATTGAATAGAAAGAAAAGTTTAGGATATATACCTGGAAATATTCAAAATATACACAACACTATTTTAGAATATTTGCATATGATGAATAGACCTACAAATTTTTCGACTATATATGACTATAGTTCAGCTACATATGGAATAGCTGAATCTTCAACTAGATCATTTATATCAACCTTAATAAATATGAAGTTGATTGAACGGAAAACAAGAACTCTTTATGAGACTACCGAATTAGGTAGAAAACTGCCAACAAGTAATTTCGAATTAGATTTTGCATGTTGTCTAAATAGGGAATTTGCTTTCTTTTTTGAAATTTTATTTGAACTTAAAAAAGAGCATTTAACATCTAGAGAACTTGCAGTAACTGCAAAAGTATCATTTGGTTTTTCAAGTGAAAATACTAATGAAATTAATAAAAGATTACATGTGTTAAAAAATGCTATGCTTATTCAAGAAGTTAGTGTTAATAAATATAGTTTGACTCATCGAGGCGAATTGTTTACTAAGAAGCTACAACCGTTTTATCAGACAAATCAGGATGAAAAGAACGAACAATTAATTATTGAATCTGAACTTATTGAAACAGAAGTTAATAGTTTGCTTGAGGAAATTAGGCACTCTTCTATTGACTCTACAAACCCATCACGTTTTGAAAAGGCATTAAAAGATGCTTTCTCATTATTGGGTTTTAAAGCTGAATTGTTAGGAGGGTCTGGAAAAACGGATGTTCTAATTAAAGCGCCAACAATACCTAAATTCTCTTATACTGCAGCATTGGATGCAAAGACTAGTTATACTGGAAAAATAACGGAAGACCAAATAAATTTTGATACGATAACAGAGCATAAAATAAAGCATAAATCTAATTATTCAGTAGTTATCGGTCCTGAATTTCAGGGAAATAGACTAATTGAAAGAGCGATTAAAAATGAAGTAGTTCTAATAAACGTTGAAGAATTGGAAACATTAATAAAAAAACATATAGAAGTACCGTTAAAGTCTGATTCTTATAAGAAATTATTAGAGCAGAAAGGTTCTGTGAATCTTCAAGTTATAGAAGAAGACCGAAATAAAATAAAACGTGAAGGTCTATTACTTCAAATAATTATGAAATGTTTATTTGAAGAGAGTGATGATCCATATACTCAAGGTATTTTACAACCTAGAGAAATATATATATTGCTAAAAGGTCAGAATTTGTTAATTCAAGATCCAACAATAGAGGAAATTAAGCAAATGTTAGACTTTCTATCCTCACCATTAATAGGTAGTGTTGGCTATACGGAAGAAGGGTATTACGCATTAGGTTCTTTAACAGATGCTGCTCATAAATTTAGCTTTTATTTAAAAGCCTGTAATTCATAAATCTTATCCAAAGATATATTATTAGAGCATATCTTGATATGTGTCAAAGACTCTTTATCGCAAACCCATTATTAAAATATTAAAATGTGTTATCAGACGGTAATCAATCCCGTCATTGATTAAAATAATAAAAAAAACACCCATACATCAAAATGTAT
>Ga0079226_10000191_pt1 | contig 40296 bp, 50 predicted proteins | sample Poulit2014_FD_76345 | JGI IMG/M metagenome (GOLD analysis project Ga0079226, IMG submission 76345) | Agricultural soil microbial communities from Georgia to study Nitrogen management - Poultry litter 2014 | ecosystem: Environmental > Terrestrial > Soil > Agricultural land | place: USA: Georgia...
CAAACGAAAAATGAATGGAAAGCCCAGCAAGGTCAAGAAAACTTGTCTGATACAGAAGAGGATATCGAAAAAGTCGTATCTGCTTGGACGGGAATCCCTGTTGTCAGACTTACAAAAGATGAAAGTGACCGTCTATTAAACTTAGAAGACATTTTACACGACCGAATTATAGGGCAAAAAGAAGCAGTGAATGCAGTAGCAAAAGCAATTCGCCGTGCCCGGGCAGGTTTAAAAGATCCGAAACGTCCGATAGGTTCATTTATTTTCCTAGGACCAACTGGGGTAGGTAAAACTGAACTGGCACGTGCATTAGCCGAAGCAATGTTCGCCGATGAGGATGCGATGATCCGGATTGATATGTCTGAATATATGGAGAAACACGCAACATCGCGTTTAGTCGGTTCACCTCCAGGGTATGTTGGGCATGAGGAAGGCGGACAATTAACAGAAAAGGTTCGTAATAAACCATACTCTGTCGTACTTCTAGATGAAATTGAAAAAGCGCACCCAGAAGTGTTTAATATTTTATTACAAGTATTAGAGGATGGACGTTTAACCGATTCGAAAGGTCGCCTCGTTGATTTTAGAAATACTGTACTCATTATGACCTCGAATGTCGGTGCAAGTGAACTGCAACGTAATCGCTTCGTTGGTTTTAATTTAGATGATGAAGATCAACAGCATGGTGAAATGAAATCGAAAGTTATGTCAGAAATGAAAAAGACATTCCGACCAGAATTTTTAAATCGAATTGATGAAACGATTGTCTTCCATTCATTAGAGAAGAAGCATATTCAAGAGATTGTAAAACTAATGGTTGCACAAGTACAACATCGATTAGAAGAACTCGATATTACGTTTACTATTACGCCACGTGCACTTGAAAAAGTGGCAGATGAAGGATTTGATCCCGAATACGGTGCGCGTCCATTACGTCGAGCAATTCAGAAGAATATTGAAGATTTATTGTCTGAAGAACTGTTAAAAGGTACGATTAAAAAAGGTGAAGAAGTGAAAGTCGGTTTAAATAGCCAAGGTGACTTCATCGTCTTATAAGACAGTTATTTAAAACAGTAAACATGCATGTATGTGAGCTAGCGTTTTTGAATAAGCGCTAGCTTTCTTATCATATAAGAGGCAGAAAGCGAAAGGATTTGATCAATTGTCAAAACGAAAAACGGTATACATCTGTCAAGAGTGCGGCTATGAATCTCTGAGATGGATGGGTAAATGTACGAATTGCGATACGTGGAATTCACTCGTTGAAGAAGTAAAACAGCCAAAAAAACAACGCCATGCATCATTAACGAATGAATCGATGAGGCCAATTAAAATAAATGAAGTTAAAACAGAAACAGGGGTACGTTTAACAACGTCGATTGCTGAATTTGATCGTGTATTAGGGGGAGGGGTTGTTCCCGGTTCACTCGTTCTCATTGGAGGCGATCCAGGGATTGGTAAGTCGACATTGTTATTACAAATATCATCCCGAATTGCCAGCAAAAAACTTTCCGTTTTGTACGTATCGGGGGAAGAATCGACAGAGCAGACAAAATTACGGGCGGACCGTCTCGATATAAAAGAAGAGGCATTGTATATTTTAGCCGAAACAAATTTACATGACATAACTCATTATATTAAGGAATTAAAGCCGGCGTTTGTAGTCATAGACTCAATCCAAACGATGTTTAAAGAAGAAATAACGAGTGCACCTGGTAGTGTTTCGCAAGTTCGTGAATGTACGATGGACTTAATGAAAGTAGCTAAAACGAACAATATCCCAATATTTATTGTTGGACACGTGACAAAAGAGGGGGCTATTGCTGGTCCCCGTATGTTAGAACATATGGTTGATGTTGTACTTTATTTTGAAGGGGAACGTCATCATACGTATCGGATTGTGCGTGGGGTGAAAAATCGCTTCGGGAGTACGAACGAAATGGGTATCTTTGAGATGAAAGAAAAAGGTCTAGAAGAAGTGCTTAATCCTTCAGAAATATTTTTAGAAGAACGATCAGGTGGTGCATCTGGATCAACAGTCGTCGCATCAATGGAAGGTACGCGACCTGTTCTAGTAGAAATTCAAGCGCTTATTTCACCATCAAGTTTCGGTAATCCCCGCCGTATGGCTACGGGAATTGATTCCAACCGGGTTCCGTTATTAATGGCAGTGCTCGAAAAACGAGTAGGTTTAATGTTACAAAACCAAGACGCCTATATTAAAGTAGCCGGTGGTGTAAAATTAGATGAACCAGCTATCGACCTAGCGATTGCCATTAGTATTGCTTCTAGCTTTCGCGACCAACCGACGAATCCAGAAGATATATTTATTGGTGAGGTAGGTTTGACAGGTGAAATTAGACGAGTCTCGCGTATTGAACAACGTGTGCAAGAAGCGGCTAAATTAGGTTTCAAACGGGTTATTTGTTCGACGAATAATCTCGATGGATGGACTCCCCCAAGCAATATCGAAGTCCGCGGTGTGAAAACTGTCCATGAAGCATTGCAAATCGGCTTGCAAAAAATGTAAAATAACTAACTGAGTAAAAATGACAAAGTTCGAAATTTATTGACAAACATTTTTCAATATGATAAAATTTTAATCTTTATGTAATTGACTCGTAAAAAACGCTATGATATGATTTTGTTATATAGTTATCTATTTTTCATAAAAATATGATTAGATTGATGGGAATAGGTCATAATAGAAGATAAGGAGGTGCTAATAACAAATGTTAAAAAGAATTATTCATTTGTTTTTTATTATTTCAGGAGGAACGATAGGTTATTTATACTTCCCAACCGTCATCAAATTACTCGGCATTACAGAAACTACATGGTATACGACTTCGTATTTTGGAATCGTCGTAGGCGCAATATTATTTTTCATACTTTCTATCTTCTCTGCTGATTATGTTGTGGAAGTGTTAAAATGGATTGAAGAAGGATTAGTAAAAATTCCTGTCATTGACTTGTTGTTTGGTACAATTGGACTTATATTAGGGTTGCTAGTTGCCTATTTAATAAATATATCTTTGCAAGAATTTAGTTTGAAAATTGTCTCTGAAATTATCCCGTTGTTTCTGACTATCATTATCGGTTATCTAGGTTTCCAAGTAGGGTTTAGAAGACGTGAAGAATTTATGAACTTATTAACGATCTCGAAAAAGGATAAAGCGAAAAAGGATGACGAGGATGATGAGCAAAAGCAAGGTTCATCAAAACCAAAAATATTAGATACGAGCGTCATTATCGATGGTCGAATCGCTGATATATGTCAAACGAAATTTCTAGAAGGGACGATTGTTATTCCACAATTCGTATTAGAAGAGTTGCAACATATTGCTGACTCTTCGGATGTTTTGAAGCGGAATCGTGGTCGCCGAGGACTTGATATTTTAAACCGAATCCAAAAGGAATTAAAAGCTGATGTTGAAATATATGATGGGGATTTCGAAGACGTGCAAGAAGTTGATAGTAAATTAGTTAAATTAGCACAACAGATGGATGGTATTGTTGTAACGAATGACTTCAACTTAAATAAAGTATGCGATTTTCAAGGTGTACAAGTTTTAAACATCAATGATTTAGCAAATGCGGTCAAACCGGTTGTCTTACCAGGTGAGGAATTGGTCGTTCAAGTCATTAAAGATGGAAAAGAACAACGACAGGGAATTGCTTATTTAGATGATGGTACGATGATTGTCGTTGAAGAAGGTCGCGATCATATCGGAAAAACAATCGAGGTACTCATTACAAGTGTCCTACAGACCTCAGCAGGACGGATGATATTTGCAAAACCAAAATTACTTGAAAAAGCACTCTAAAAAGTGTATAACTAAAGGTGTGCTCACTAGTGCACATAGATAATTTAATAAGTTAATAATTATTCCCGTCGTTACAACCCGGCGGGAATTACATTTGTTTAAAAATAGTTTTACTGTGATAATTTAGATAATGGATCTATTTGAAATGTAATTCATACGCATTGTAGCAGAAAAATAAAACATTCAATAAGAAAGAGGGAAAAGCATGGGGAAAGAAGTCCGCGTAAGGTATGCGCCTAGTCCGACGGGAGATTTACATATTGGGAATGCGCGTACAGCACTATTTAATTACTTGTTTGCAAGACATCATGGTGGAAAATTTATTATTCGAACAGAAGATACTGATGTGAAACGAAATGTAGAAGGTGGAGAAGAGAGTCAATTTGAATTTCTGAAATGGTTAGGGATCGAGTGGGATGAAGGTGCAGATATCGGTGGAGAATATGGGCCATACCGCCAAATGGAACGCCTCGATATTTATCAAAAATATATCGATGAGCTATTAGAAAGAGACTTAGCGTATGAATGTTTTATGACTGAAGAAGAATTAGAACAGGAACGTGAAGAGCAACGAGCATCAGGTGAAATTCCAAAGTATTCTGGAGCCCATAGCGATTTAACCGAAGAACAAAAAGAAGCGTTTCGTGCTGAAGGAAGAAAGCCAGCGATTAGAATTCGTGTACCTCAAAATAAAACGTATACGTTCAACGACATGGTTAGGGAAAATATTTCAATTGAGTCAAGCGATTATGGCGACTGGGTAATTGTTAAAAAGGATGGGATTCCGACATACAACTTTGCCGTTGCGCTCGATGACCATTTGATGGGAATCACTCATGTTCTTCGTGGCGAGGAACATATTTCGAACACGCCCCGTCAGATGATGGTTTATGAAGCGTTCGGTTGGGAACCTCCGAAATTCGGACATATGACGTTAATTTTAAATGAGGAAAGAAAAAAGCTAAGTAAACGAGATCAACATATTATCCAGTTCATTGAACAGTACAAGGATCTCGGATACTTACCAGAGGCAATGTTCAACTTTATTACGTTGTTAGGTTGGTCACCAACGGGAGAAGAGGAAATTTTCGATAAAGCAACATTAATTGACATATTTGATGAAAATCGACTCTCGAGTTCTGCGGCAGTTTTCGATGTTAAAAGACTTCAATGGATGAACGGTGAGTATATAAAAAAGGCAGACGCTAATACAGTGATAAGTTTAGCGTTACCGCATATGATTGAAGCGGGTAAAATTGCTAAAGATGCCAATGAAGAAAAATTACAATGGATAAAAGATATTATTTTACTTTACCAAGAACAAATGCGTTACGGTGCTGAAATTGTGTCACTTACGGAGCTCTTTTTCAAACAAGCTATCGACTATAGTGAGGAAGCTTGGGATGTATTAAAGGGTGAGCAAGTCGTCGATGTGTTGCAAGTGTTTACGGATCAATTAATTCACGAGGACGATTTTGTCGAAGAACATATTAAACAAGCGATGCGCACCACACAAAAGGAAACGGGACAGCGTGGTCGTAAATTATTTATGCCCATTCGAGTGGCAACTACAGGTCAAATGCATGGACCAGAACTTCCTAGGGCACTCGAACTTTTAGGAAAAGAAGTTGTTATAAAACGGTTGGATGAACTACTTAAACGACTCGAATCATAAAAGTAAGTAAAAATAATTCACATTTTTTTAAAAATGTAATATAGTAAGATTACAATAAAATTAAAAGCGTTGCAGGGAAGAAGTAAATAATGAATGTTAATAACAGAAAAAATCACCTTGGCTGAAAGTGATTATTAATGATAGTTATTGAAATGCATCCTGAAGCTCTACAGCTGAATTGAATAGTAAGTTGTAGCGGTAGCAAACCGTTATTTGCCCAAGTTGGGGGATTTTTCATGTCTCCAAACAGAGTGGAACCGCGTATAAACGTCTCTGTGTCTCATGCACATAGGGACGTTTTTTCATGTTTAATTAAGTTGCGTTCATATGGGATGTATTTCAAAATTATCGTTAAATGGTCTTGTAAATAGCCAAAAATGCATCGCTATTACGGATGCAGATGGAATTAAACCGCCACAAAATCATCGAGAATGAATACGAAAAGGAGGAGTTGACGATCATGAAGTTTTTTAAAAGAATTCGTGAAGATATGGATGTTATCTTCGAGCAAGATCCGGCGGCACGAACATACTTCGAAGTATTCTTAACGTATTCAGGTTTGCATGCAATTTGGTTACACCGTATTGCACATGCACTTTATAAAATGAAACTGTTTTTTATCGCACGTGCAATTTCCCAATTTAGCCGATTTTTAACAGGAATTGAGATTCATCCAGGTGCGGTGATCGGTAGGCGATTTTTTATCGACCATGGAATGGGGATTGTCATCGGTGAAACATGCGAAATAGGTAATGATGTTACGATTTATCAAGGCGTGACATTAGGTGGTACTGGACATGATAAAGGAAAGCGTCATCCAACGTTAGAGGATAATGTATTAATTGCTACGGGTACCCAAGTACTCGGAGCCATAACAATCGGGGAAAACTCAAAAATAGGTGGCGGTTCTGTCGTTCTAAAGGATGTACCGCCAAATTGTACGGTAGTCGGTATTCCTGGAAAAATAGTAAAGCAAGATGGAAAAAGAGTTGCGCAGAAGCTAGACCCTCGCGAATTGCCAGATTCTGTAACGGAACGTTTTGATGCGTTACAATACGAGATTGAGCAATTAAAAGACGAAATTAAAAATATAAAGGAAGGAAGAAAACATGTCAATCACGATTTATAATTCAATGACACGGGAAAAAGAAATGTTTGTTCCATTGGAAGAAAACAAAGTAAGCATGTACGTATGTGGTCCTACAGTGTATAATTATATTCATATTGGTAACGCACGTCCGGCGATTGTATTTGATACAGTTAGACGGTATTTTGAATACAAAGGGTATGAGGTTACGTATGTTTTAAATTTCACTGATGTAGACGATAAAATTATTGCAGCAGCAAACGAAACTGACGAAAGCGTTCAAACGTTAACAAACCGCTTTATCGATGCTTATTTACAAGATGTTTCTGCTTTAGGAGTAAAAGAGGCAACGCATCATCCTCGCGTTACAGAAACAATTGACGATATTATTTCATTTGTAAAAGGTTTAATTGAAAAAGACTATGCTTATGCAGTTAATGGTGATGTGTATTTTAAACCACGAGCATTTAAAGAGTACGGAAAACTATCAGCGCAATCTATTGATGAACTAAGGTCTGGTGCAAGAATTAGAGTCGGTGAAAACAAAGAAGATCCACTTGATTTCGCCTTATGGAAAGAAGCAAAAGAAGGGGAAGTTGCTTGGGATTCACCTTGGGGTAAAGGACGACCAGGATGGCATATTGAATGTTCTGCCATGGTGAAAAAATATCTAGGAAAAACAATTGATATTCACGCTGGAGGACAAGACTTAACTTTCCCTCACCACGAAAATGAAATTGCACAATCTGAAGCATTAAACAATCAAACGTTTGCTAATTATTGGATGCATAATGGGTATATTAATATTGATAATGAAAAAATGTCGAAATCGCTCGGAAACTTTATTTTAACAAAAGATATAATTAACCAGTATGATCCTATGGTCGTTCGTTTCTTCATGTTAAGTGTTCACTATCGTAACCCGATTAATTTCACAGATGAATTGTTAGATAGTGCTAAAAATAGCTTTGAACGAATTCAAATTTCTTATCAAAATTTAGAGCATCGTAAACATACGAGTGCAAATATAGCGCTTGATTCTGATGAGTGGATGGAAAAGATCGTGGCAAATAAACAGGCATTCAAGGAAGCGATGGACGATGATTTTAATACAGCAAACGCTATTACAGTTTTGTTTGAATTGTCTAAAGATGCCAATTTATATTTAAAAGAAAATCAAACAGATACTAAGGTTATTGAATCATTTCAACAAACAATGACAGAAATCTTAAATGTGTTAGGTATTACTTTTGTTGAGGAACAATTATTAGATGATGAGGTCGAAGCGTTAATAGCGGAACGTAATGAAGCGCGCAAAACACGTAATTTTAAACGAGCAGATGAGATTAGAGACTTACTAAAAGAGAAAAAGATTATTTTAGAAGATACGGCACAAGGTGTCCGTTGGCGTAGGGCGTAATATGGTAAACGCGAGAGAACTTAGTAGTGTCGCATTAGCCTATATAGGAGATGCAGTATATGAGCTGCATATTCGTAATCATTTAATTCAGCAAGGTGGGGTTAAGCCACATGAACTGCACAATCAAGCAGTGCAGTATGTATCGGCCCCAGCCCAAGCCGCCTTGATAAAAGAATGGTTGGCTGACGAAGTCCTGACTAAAGATGAAGCTGCAGTCGTACGGCGGGGACGGAATGCAAAAACGCATTCTGTTCCTAAAAACATTTCTGTCGAAGCGTACAAGTATGCGACGGCTTTTGAGGCATTGATTGGCTACCATTATTTGAATCATAATTCAGAGCGTTTAGAAGAATTATTACAACTATCAATACGCAAAACATAAACAATGTGTAAAGTAAGGATGGAGAAAAAAATGAATGATGAACTCATTACGGGGAAAAATCCAGTCATTCAAGCAATCAAATCAGGACGAACGATATATAAAGTTTTGATAGCAGAACAATTAAATCGTCAAACAGAAAATGAAATACGGCATTTACTTAAGGAAAGTCGGGTTCCTGTGCAAAAGGTACCACGAAAAAAACTCGACGACCTTTCATCAAGTAAACACCAAGGCATAATCGCGTTCGTTGCTGACTATTCATATGCCTCCTTGCAGGAAGTGTTACACAAAGCAAAAGCAGCGAATGAACCTCCTTTTCTAATTATCTTAGACGAGCTTGAGGATCCTCATAATTTAGGCGCTATTTTGCGAACTGCCGACGCTACAGGAGCGCACGGTGTAATTATTCCTAAGCACCGTGCTGTCGGGTTAACGGAAACAGTAGCAAAAGCATCAGCCGGCGCTATCGAGCACGTCCCGGTTGTTCGTGTAACGAATATTGCTAAAACAATCGATGAATTAAAAGACCAACATATTTGGGTCGTCGGTACAGATGAAAAAGGTTCGGACGATTATCGCACACTCGATGGAGAAACTGCCTTAGCAATTGTGATTGGAAATGAGGGACGTGGAATTTCACGTCTAGTGAAAGAAAAATGTGATTGGCTAGTGCATATACCGATGCAAGGATCGATATCTTCACTAAATGCATCGGTAGCAGCAGGTGTTTTAATGTTTGAAATTTATCGTAAACGAAATCCGTTTGGTGATAAATGATGGATGTGTTACTAGTGGATGGGTATAACATCATCGGTGCATGGGATGAATTGATTAAATTACGCGAAAAGGATATTGCCCAGGCGAGAAAGCGCTTAATTGAACGTATGGAGGAATACCAAGCTTACGCTGGTAATCGAATTATCATCGTGTTCGATGCATTATATGTAAAAGGAACTGAACACCGTCAACTATTTAATGGAGTAGAAATTATATATACACGTGAAAATGAAACTGCTGATGAGTGTATTGAACGTCTCGTAAAATCGCTGAAAAATGTAAACAATGAAGTGTATGTTGCTACATCTGATTATATGGAGCAACGTACTATTTTCAGCCGAGGCGCTTTACGAATGCCTGCACGAGAATTACAACTTAACATCGAGCATTTTGAAAGTAATGTCCCTTTGGAAATAGACACTACCCAGCGCCAAGAAAGACAAGTTAAAGATCAAATTGACGCTGAAATTTTGTCGAAATTAGAAGAGATGCGCCGAAGAAAAAGAAACAAAATGTAAGTTAATGTCGAATAAGGGTCCTTTTGAATAAAGTGTTAAAAAATGTATTGACGGAATGTAAGGGCTTACTGTATACTCTTGAGTATAAAAAGAGAAAAAAATGCAGAGATTCGGAGGGAATATCGTTGGTAAACAGCGTAAAAGCTAGAAAGTCTTACACAGCACTAATTGACGAGGAAGTTTTGCCATATATTCACGAAGGGGATGTCGAAGCGACAGAATATATTTTGAAAAAATATGAGGGAATTGTTTACAAAAAGGCGAGTGGGTATTTTTTGATGGGGAGCGATCGTGACGATGTTGTTCAAGAGGGGAGAATTGGACTTTATAAAGCGATTGCTGATTATGATGCGACAAAAAAGTCCTCATTCAAATCTTTTGCGGAACTGTGTATCACAAGACAAATTATTACATCAATAAAAAGCGCAACACGTTTAAAGCATTCGCCTTTAAATTCATATATTTCGATATATAAACCTGTCCATGAAGAGGAGGAAACACGCACATTACTGGACACGCTTCGCCATGACGGGATTGCCGATCCATTAGAGAAGTTATTAAATGAGGAAAAGTTTAATAATTTAAAAACAATCGTTATGAAAGCGTTAACGAGATTAGAGTGGCGTGTGCTATATTATTATATGCATGGATACTCGTACGAGGAAATCGCTTTAAAACTTAATCGCCAAGAAAAGTCGATTGATAATGCGTTGCAACGAGTACGTAGAAAAGTGGACAAGCTCGTAGAAAATGGAATGTTTGCGGAAATATAATTAATTTAAATAATCGAATTAAAAAGGAAAGTTTCTAAATAGTCAAAATAGTTGGAAATAACTATGCATTTTTTGCTATGGAAAAGCGGCGTGAAGTATCTAAATCTTTACGTTGCTTTTTCTAGCTGAATCAATTTCATAATTCATCATTTTAAAATTAAACATAAATACAGAATAATTATTCCATCAAAATTTTTATTTTTGTGTTCATTCGGCTACACTTCGCTTTCCGCAGACATATCCCTTGCCGGGACAAGGGAGGAGCTTGTAGAAAGCAACACAGCTTCTTGAAGAAATTTTGAAGAAAATAATCAACTTTCATTAATTATGTCTCAAGATCGATTTATATAAAAGTTTAATGTATCGCTTAAAACTTTATATTAATAATGGTAAATCGATAAACTTTAAAAGATTAATAATTGACACTACAATATAAGCGTGTTACATTTAGGAAAGAAAATGGTAAAATGGTGAACGAATATGAATAAAAAAATTATATTAGCATGTACAGTTTGTTTAAATCGAAATTATACAACGACTAAAAACACATTTAAAAACCAAGAACGACTTGAAGTGAAGAAGTATTGTAAATATTGCAATAAACATGAATTGCATAGAGAGACAAAATAGGTGAAAGCTGGAGGAAGACAGTGAATATTTTTAAATTTCTAAAAGATGTTGGCCGAGAAATGAGAAAGGTCTCGTGGCCAAAGGGATCAGAGTTAGCAAGTTATACCGTTACAGTCGTAGTGACAGTTGCCTTTGTAGCAATTTTTTTCGCTATCATTGATTTAGGAATTACGCAAATTTTAAATGTACTATTTGAATAGTAAATGAAAAAGTATGCTATAATGTTATTATAAAGATAAGTTGTAGAAAAACCCGCCACAAACGGGTTTTTAATATTGTCTTTTTTCATGTGAATACAGATTGTTTCAGAGTGAGATTTAGTGAAATGTTAGCAAGGTGCGGTTTCATTCGGTTTTTATAAGTCCAGGGCTATGTCAGAAGAATAGTAAATATAGTTATGTAACATGTTTTAATAGTTAAAATAAAGAACGGGGGTTAACAATGGAGACAGATTGGTATGTTATTCATACGTATGCTGGGTATGAAAACAAAGTGAAAATGAACTTAGAAAAAAGGGTCGAATCGATGGGGATGCAAGACAAAATCTTCCGTGTTATTGTGCCGGAAGAAGAAGAAACCTCGATTAAAGATGGAAAAAAACAAGTGAAAATGAAAAAGTTTTTCCCGGGTTATGTGTTAGCGGAGATGATTATGACAGATGATTCATGGTACGTTGTACGAAATACTCCTGGTGTAACAGGATTCGTCGGTTCAAGTGGACAGGGAACTAAACCTACTCCGCTATTGCCTCACGAAGTTGATGAATTATTAAAGCGTATCGGCATGAAAGAGACGACAGTTAAAATCGATTTCGAAATAAAAGAAAATGTAAAAGTAATTGACGGTCCGTTTTCAGATATGATGGGTACAATCGAAGATATCGACCTTGACAAACAAAAAGTAAAAGTACATGTGAATATGTTTGGAAGAGAAACACCCGTTGAATTAGAGTTTACCCAAATAGAAAAAGTGTAAATATATATCGCTTGCTATTTTGAGAAAACTATGTTAAATTTCTTATGTTGTACAAATGTCTGATGAAAGACATCTGTTTGAGTGGGAGGGAATTTCTCGACTGAGAAAACCCAATTACCACATCACGAACTAGAGGAGGTGTGTTTCGTGGCTAAAAAAGTGATCGATGTAGTAAAGTTACAAATTCCAGCAGGTAAAGCGAATCCTGCACCGCCAGTTGGTCCAGCACTTGGACAAGCGGGAATTAACATTATGGGATTCTGTAAAGAGTTTAACGCACAAACACAAGAACAAGCAGGATTAATTATCCCGGTTGAAATTTCGGTGTTTGAGGACCGCTCGTTTTCATTTATTACGAAAACTCCACCAGCGGCAGTGTTGTTAAAGAAGGCAGCTGGGATTGATAAAGCATCAGGAGAACCGAACCGTAATAAAGTTGCAACGGTAAAACGTGATACAGTACGTGAGATTGCAGAAACGAAAATGCAGGATTTAAACGCTGCAGATGTTGAAGCGGCAATGCGTATGGTTGAAGGTACTGCAAGAAGTATGGGAATTACAGTCGAAGACTAATTGATTCGCAGTACTGGAAACGTGGGAGGTTAAACCGTTAATACCACAATGAAGGAGGATATGAAGTTGAAAAAACGAGGAAAAAAATACGAAGAAGCAATAAAGTTAGTTGACCGTTCAAAAGTGTACAATTTGAATGAAGCTGTAGAATTAGTTAAAAAGACAGCTACAGCTAATTTCGATGAGACAGTCGAACTTGCATTCCGTCTTGGTGTCGATCCGAAACAAGCAGACCAAAATATTCGTGGAGCAGTTGTTTTACCGCATGGTACAGGGAAAACTCAACGTGTATTAGTGTTTGCTAAAGGTGAAAAAGTGAAAGAAGCTGAAGCGGCAGGCGCTGACTATATCGGTGATGAGGAAGTCATTGCGAAAATTAACGACGGATGGTTTGATTTCGATGTTATTGTAGCGACACCTGATATGATGGGGGAAGTTGGAAAGCTCGGACGAGTCTTAGGTCCGAAAGGGTTAATGCCAAACCCTAAGACTGGTACTGTGACATTCGAAGTCGAAAAAGCAGTAAGCGATATTAAGGCTGGTCAAGTTGAATACCGAGTAGATAAATCGGCTAACTTACATGTTATCGTTGGAAAAGTATCTTTTGAAGATGAGCAATTAATCGAAAATCTCGAAGCGATGATTGAAACGATTGTTCGCGTGAAGCCACAATCTTCAAAAGGAAAGTACATTCGTAACGCAGCGATTGCATCGACGATGGGACCGGGCGTTAAAATAGATGTATCTCCATACGAAAAATAATAATTGACAATTTAAGTTTGTTATATTATAATTTGTAATGTTAAAATATAAAGTTATACCGTAGACTCAGGGGCGCTTATGGCGCATAAAAATCCTGCCGAGGTGTTTAATTATTTGTCTTATGATTAATAAAATGAGCGAATAATACCTCCATGTCTGCACGTGGGGGTATTTTTTAATTAGTTAACACCTGTATAACAATTTAGGAGGTGGATGAATGGCTACTCTCGAATCGAAAAAACAAGTAGTTGAAGAGATTGCAGAGAAATTAAAGGATAGTGAATCAACAGTATTAGTTGATTACCGTGGATTAACAGTTGAAGAGGTAACTGAGTTACGTAAGCAATTACGTGATAATAATGTAGAGTATAAAGTTTACAAAAACACATTATCAAGACGTGCTGCGGAAGCGGCTGAATTAGATGGGTTAAAAGAAACATTAGTTGGTCCAACAGCGATAGCATTCAGTAAGGATGATGTTGTTACTCCAGCTAAAGTGTTACATGAGTTTGCCAAAAATCACGATGCACTAGAAATTAAAGGTGGAGTGATTGAAGGAGAAATCGCAACACTAGAGCAAATTCAAGAGTTATCAACGTTGCCAGATCACGAAGGTCTGTTATCTATGTTACTCAGCGTTCTACAGGGACCGATCCGCAATTTAGCTTATGCTACTAAGGCGGTAGCGGAACAAAAGGAAGAAGCAGCAGAATAAGGTTTAAGTAAAGAAACGTTTAAATAAAATGAAGAACAAATTAGGAGGAAAGAACAGATGACGAAAGAACAAATTATCGAAGCGGTAAAAGAAATGTCTGTTTTAGAATTAAACGATTTAGTAAAAGCAATTGAAGAAGAATTTGGTGTAACAGCAGCGGCTCCAGTAGCAGTTGCAGGCGGTGCAGCAGGAGGAGCGGACGCGGCAGAAGAGAAATCTGAATTTGACGTTGTTCTCGAAAATGCTGGATCATCGAAAATTAAAGTTATTAAAGTTGTTCGTGATCTTACAGGACTCGGCTTAAAAGATGCGAAAGATTTAGTAGACGGTGCACCGAACACTGTTAAGGAATCAGTAGCGAAAGAAGAAGCAGAAGAAATGAAAGAAAAGCTTGAAGAAGCTGGAGCTTCAGTTGAACTGAAGTAATCGTAAATGCAAATAAAAAGCTCGTCAATATTGACGGGCTTTTATATACCCCAAAGTCCCCGATAGTTACAATGTATAATATGTCGCGAAAATGATTATACAGAAGAATAGTTACGAAATTTGTATCAAATTGAAACGGGTGTATACAAAATGTCCGATCATTATTACTCCAAAAAACCGCACTCACAGTTAAAGACGGAAGAAATTACATGCACATTACGTGAACAGGCGTTTTCCTTTACGACAGGTTCAGGCGTGTTTTCGAAAAAAGGAATTGATTTTGGTTCACGTCTTCTAATTGAAACGTTTGAGGAACCTACCATTGATGGCCCTTTTTTAGATTTGGGTTGTGGATATGGCCCTATTGGCATTTCATTAGCTAGCACATACAAAGGACGTTCATTCGTTATGACGGATATAAATGAACGTGCCATTTATTTGACGAATCAAAACATACAAAAAAATAATATTAGTAATGCCAAAGCCTTCATTAGTGAGGGGTTCAATCAAATTAAAGAAGATGAATTCGCCGCGATTATTACGAATCCGCCGATAAGGGCTGGGAAAAAGGTAGTCTATTCGATGATTGAAAAAAGTGTTGAACACTTAAGTGATGCTGGGGAGTATTGGGCAGTTATCCAAAAGAAGCAAGGGGCACCGTCGTTTTTGGCGTTCTTAAAAACATTGTTTCCACATGTAATCGTTGAGAATCGTCGCAAGGGATATTATATTATCCGAGCTATTAAAGGTTAGGCTTAGGAAAATGAAATGATAAACTGCAAAGTTAACAAGGATAAAATTCGAATAAATTCAGCATTAAATTTACGCATAAATCTGGATATAATCGATTGAGGGGTAAAAATTGACTCCGAAATAATATTGTGGTATAATCTTTTAATGCCACAATGCTTAATTGTTGTCAAGTTATATTTTAATATTTATTCATGTATAAGCGTGAAGATGTTCGTTTATAATGAGAGGATAATGGTAGGTTATCATAATTGCTCATTATGAGGAAAGAAAGGGTTGAGAATTCGCTTTGAATGAATCGTCAATAGGAAGGTTTTCCGTGTAGAAACCTTTTTTCGCTTTCTGTCGAAAAAGAATTTGATGATATTCAGGGATTTTTTTGAGAAATTGTTTTATTGTCTAAAAATAATAACGCAAAAAATCAAAAAAGACAAGCGAAAGATTGCTAACTAAATTTTTTTATCAAAAGTCGTGACTACCCAATAAGATAATTGATAGTTATGATATTGTTTAAAATAAAATGTTTCATTTTAGGGGTGAAGTTTATTGGTAGCTCATCGAGTAATTCAGTATGGAAATCATCGTCAGCGTCGAAGCTACGCAAGAATTAGCGGAGTGCTAGAATTACCAAACTTGATTGAAATTCAAACAGCTTCATATGATTGGTTTTTAGAAGAGGGGTTAAAAGAAATGTTTAACGACATTTCACCAATCGAAGATTTCACAGGTAATTTATCGCTAGAATTTATCGATTATAGTCTCGGAGAACCAAAGTATCCGGTAGAAGAATCGAAGGAAAGAGACGTAACGTACAGTGCGCCACTTCGTGTAAGAGTTCGCCTAATAAATAATCAAACAGGTGAAGTGAAAGAGCAAGAGGTTTTCATGGGTGATTTCCCACTTATGACAGATACAGGAACGTTCATTATCAACGGTGCTGAACGTGTCATCGTTTCACAACTCGTTCGTTCGCCAAGTGTTTATTATAATGAAAAAATTGATAAGAATGGGAAGCGAGGGCTGACTGCGACAGTAATCCCGAACCGCGGGGCGTGGTTAGAATACGAAACCGATGCAAGAGATGTCGTTTATGTGCGTATTGATCGTACGAGAAAGTTACCAATCACCGTATTGTTGCGTGCTTTAGGATTGAGTTCCGATCAGGAGATTATCGACTTGATTGGGGATAATGAGTATTTACGAAATACGCTTGAAAAAGATAATTTAGAAACGACAGATAAGGCGTTATTGGAGATTTATGAGCGTTTACGTCCAGGAGAGCCGCCAACAGTAGATAACGCGAAGAGTCTTTTAGAAACACGCTTTTTTGATCCTAAAAGATACGACTTAGCACATGTCGGTCGTTATAAAACAAATAAAAAGCTAAATATTAAAGAGCGCCTATTAAACCAAACGCTAGCAGAGTCGTTGATAGATAGTGAAACAGGCGAAGTAATAGCGGAGAAAGGCGACAAAATAAATCGCAAACTATTAAATAGGTTAATTACCCAATTGGAAGATGAATCGAATCCACTTGGATTAGAAACATTTACATTACAAGGCGTTGTTGAAGAAGATGTAGAAGTTCAACTCGTTAAAATTATCGATCCAACAGATACTGAAGGAGAACGGGTGCTAAATGTTGCGGGCAATTCACATATTGCTGATGATGTTAAACATATTACACCGTCCGATATTTTAGCGTCTATTAATTATTTCTTTAATCTTTTACACAATGTCGGGCATACAGATGACATTGACCACTTAGGAAATCGTCGCTTACGCTCAGTAGGTGAATTGTTACAAAACCAGTTCCGTATTGGTTTATCCCGAATGGAACGAGTCGTAAGAGAAAGAATGTCAATTCAAGATATTTCGAGTATTACACCACAACAACTTATTAATATCCGACCAGTGATTGCGTCGATTAAGGAGTTCTTTGGTAGTTCTCAATTATCTCAGTTTATGGATCAGACGAATCCATTGGCAGAGTTGACGCATAAACGTCGTCTCTCAGCGCTAGGACCTGGTGGACTGACACGAGAACGCGCCGGAATGGAAGTGCGTGACGTTCACTATTCACACTATGGCCGTATGTGTCCAATTGAAACGCCAGAAGGGCCGAACATTGGACTGATTAACTCACTATCATCTTATGCACGAGTGAATAAGTTTGGTTTTATCGAGACACCATACCGCCGTGTCGATGCTGAAACGGGTAAAGTGACCGAAGACATTGACTATTTAACAGCTGACGAAGAAGATCTTTATGTAGTCGCTCAGGCGAATGCGCGTTTAGCAGATGATGGAAGTTTTATTGATGATGAGGTAATTGCAAGGTTCCGAGGCGAAAACACAATCGTTGCACGTGATCAAATTGACTATATGGATGTTTCTCCGAAGCAAGTGGTTTCTGCAGCGACAGCATGTATTCCATTTTTAGAAAATGATGACTCGAACCGTGCTCTTATGGGAGCAAACATGCAACGTCAAGCAGTTCCATTAATTGAGCCTGAGTCACCAATCGTTGGAACAGGCATGGAATATATGACTGGAAAGGATTCCGGTTCGGCAGTTATTTGTCGTCATGATGGAATCGTTGAAAAAGTCGAATCACGTGAAATTGTCATTCGCCGCGTATCAACAGTTGATGGAAAAGAAGTGAAAGGTGATACAGATACGTATCGTTTGCAAAAGTATGTTCGCTCTAACCAAGGTACGTGCTATAACCAGCAGCCGATTGTAAGGCAAGGTGAACGTATCGGACGTGGAGAGATACTTGCTGATGGACCGTCAATGGAAAATGGTGAGCTCGCTTTAGGTCGTAACGTACTCGTCGCATTTATGACGTGGGAAGGATATAACTACGAGGATGCGATCATCATGAGTGAAAACCTCGTGAAAGATGATACGTTCACATCGATTCATATTGAAGAATATGAGGCAGAAGCGCGTGATACGAAACTAGGACCAGAAGAAATTACTCGTGATATCCCTAACGTCGGTGAAGAAGCGTTGAAAAACCTAGACGAAGATGGAGTTATACGCATTGGTGCTGAAGTTAACGATGGTGATATTCTGGTCGGAAAAGTAACGCCAAAAGGAGTTACCGAGCTATCTGCTGAAGAACGATTGTTACATGCTATATTTGGTGAAAAAGCCCGTGAAGTCCGTGATACATCATTAAAGGTACCACATGGCGCTGGAGGGATTATTCACGATGTAAAAGTGTTCGATCGTGAAGATGGTGATGAATTAAAGCCGGGTGTTAATAAGTTAATTCGTGTATATATCGTTCAGAAGAGGAAGATATCTGAAGGTGATAAGATGGCTGGTCGTCACGGTAACAAAGGGGTAATTTCTAAATTGTTACCTGAAGAGGATATGCCATACTTGCCAGATGGTACACCAATCGATATTATGTTAAACCCATTGGGAGTTCCGTCGCGAATGAACATCGGACAAGTGTTTGAGTTACATTTAGGGATGGCGGCGCGCGAATTAGGTATCCATGTTGCATCGCCTGTTTTCGATGGTGCGAATGAACAAGATTTATGGGACACATTAGAAGAAGCTGGCATGCCACGCGATGCGAAAACGATTTTATATGACGGTCGCACAGGAGAACCGTTCGATAACCGTGTAGCTGTTGGAATTTCTTATATGTTAAAACTATCGCATATGGTCGACGACAAGTTGCACGCAAGATCAACAGGGCCATATTCTCTCGTTACACAGCAGCCACTTGGCGGTAAAGCACAATTCGGTGGACAGCGATTTGGAGAGATGGAAGTATGGGCGCTTGAAGCGTATGGAGCAGCCTATACGTTGCAAGAATTGTTAACAGTGAAATCTGACGATATTGTCGGCCGTGTTAAAACGTATGAATCAATCGTAAAAGGTGATAACGTTCCAGAACCTGGAGTGCCTGAATCTTTTAAAGTTCTAATTAAAGAATTACAAAGTCTTGGTATGGATGTAAAGATGCTCTCAAGTGATGAAGAAGAAATTGATTTACGCGCACTTGAAGAAGACGATAGCGACCAAGAAGATTCATTGAACTTAGAAGTTCAACATGAAAACTAATGATTGTCATGAATAATGAGGAAAGGTCATTTAACTGGCCTTTTCCTCTCACTATAAATCAAATCAAGTTTCAAATAGGACGGAAAAATATGGGAGGTAGAGCCCTTGCTTGATGTTAATAATTTTGAGTATATGAAAATTGGTTTAGCCTCATCTGAAAAAATACGTTCATGGTCTTATGGAGAAGTGAAGAAGCCTGAGACGATTAACTACCGAACGTTAAAACCAGAAAAAGATGGCCTTTTCTGTGAGCGAATTTTCGGTCCACAAAAAGACTGGGAATGTCATTGTGGAAAGTATAAAAGGGTACGTTACAAAGGTGTCGTTTGTGATCGATGTGGTGTTGAGGTAACGAAGTCAAAAGTACGCCGTGAGCGCATGGGTCATATTGAGTTAGCAGCCCCTGTATCGCATATTTGGTATTTTAAAGGTATTCCAAGTCGAATGGGACTTCTATTGGATATGTCGCCGCGAGCGCTAGAAGAAATATTATATTTCGCAGCGTACGTTGTGACCGATTCAGGTGACACGCGTTTAGAGAAAAAGCAATTATTATCGGAAAAAGAATACCGTAGTTTTTATGAAAAATACGGAACTGAATTCAAAGCCGAGATGGGCGCGGAAGCTGTTAGAAAGTTATTGTTAGATATCGATCTAGAAAAAGAAGTAAACGAACTTAGAGAAGAGTTAAAAACAGTCCAAGGTCAACGAAGAACTCGGGCTATCAGACGTTTAGAAGTATTGGAAGCGTTCCGTCACTCTGGTAATGAGCCGGATTGGATGGTGTTAGATGTTCTGCCGGTTATACCACCGGAAATCCGTCCGATGGTTCAACTAGATGGTGGTCGTTTTGCGACGTCAGACTTAAACGACTTATATCGTCGAGTTATTAACCGAAATAACCGCCTAAAACGCTTGCTCGATCTTGGTGCGCCAAGTATAATCGTTCAAAATGAAAAAAGAATGTTACAAGAAGCGGTCGACGCATTAATAGATAACGGTCGTCGCGGTCGTCCTGTAACAGGACCGGGAAATCGTCCATTAAAATCGCTTTCTCATATGTTGAAAGGGAAGCAAGGACGTTTCCGTCAAAACTTACTAGGAAAACGTGTTGACTACTCGGGCCGTTCGGTTATTGTTGTTGGACCTAGCTTGAAAATGTATCAGTGCGGTTTGCCGAAAGAAATGGCTCTTGAATTATTCAAGCCATTTATTATGAAAGAATTAGTCGGTCAAAATATAGCACATAACATTAAGTCGGCTAAACGAATGATTGAACGGGTTCACCCAGAAGTATGGGATGTTTTAGAGGAAATAATCAAAGAACACCCTGTCTTACTGAACCGTGCGCCAACATTACACCGTTTAGGGATTCAAGCGTTCGAACCGACGTTAGTTGAGGGACGTGCGATTCGTCTTCACCCATTAGTTTGTACAGCGTATAACGCGGACTTTGATGGGGACCAGATGGCTGTTCACGTACCGCTTTCAGCTGAAGCGCAAGCTGAGGCAAGAATTCTTATGTTAGCGGCCCAAAATATTTTGAACCCGAAAGATGGAAAACCAGTTGTTACGCCATCGCAAGATATGGTTTTAGGAAACTATTATTTAACGATGGAAGTAGCTGGTGCAATAGGTGAAGGTAAAGTATTTAAGGATGCGGATGAAGCGATTATTGCTTATCGTAATGGTCACGTACATTTACATTCACGTATAGCTTTAAGAGCGAGCAGCTTAAATAACCCAACATTTACTGAAGATCAAAATGAAAAGTTGCTTATCACGACGATCGGAAAAATAATTTTCAACGAGATTATTCCAGACTCGTTCCCGTATATTAATGAACCAACTCGAACAAATCTCGAAGTCGAAACACCGGATGAATATTTCGTAGATCGTGGTGTCGATATACAAGAAAATATAAGCAATCGCGAAATTGTCGCCCCGTTTAAAAAGGGAATTTTGGGAGACATTATTGCAGAAGTATTTAATCAATATAAAATTAGTGAAACGTCCAAGATGTTAGATAGAATGAAGGATTTAGGATTCCATTATTCTACCAAGGCAGGTATGACAGTTGGTATTTCTGACATTGTTGTATTAGATAATAAACAAGAATTGTTAGATGAAGCACAAGAGAAAGTTGACACAGTTCAAAGACAATTCAGACGAGGACTTATTACAGAAGAAGAACGGTATGATCGAGTTATCTCTATCTGGACAGACGTTCGTGAAGATATTCAAGATAAATTAATGGAGTCATTAGACTCCCAGAACCCGATTTACATGATGAGTGATTCAGGTGCAAGAGGAAACCCATCTAACTATACGCAATTAGCTGGAATGCGTGGTTTAATGGCTAACCCAGCTGGAAGAATTATTGAATTACCGATTAAATCCAGTTTCCGTGAAGGATTAACAGTTTTAGAATACTTTATATCAACTCACGGGGCTCGTAAAGGTCTTGCGGATACAGCGCTGAAAACTGCAGACTCAGGTTATTTAACAAGAAGACTTGTAGACGTAGCTCAAGACGTTATCGTTCGCGAAGACGATTGTGGAACGGATCGTGGATTGACAGTTACAGAGTTGTCAGTAGGAGCGGAGTTAATCGAGCCGTTGTATGATAGACTAGTCGGCAGAACGGCATTTGATGATATTACTCACCCTGAAACGAATGAAGTAATGGTTCAGGAAAATACAATTATAAGTGAAGATGACGCAAAGCAAATCGTTAGTGCTGGTATTGAAAAAGTAGATATCCGTTCGGTATTTACTTGTGATACAAAACACGGTGTATGTAACAAATGTTACGGTCGTAACTTAGCGACGGGTGCCGATGTTGAAGTAGGAGAGGCAGTCGGTATTATCGCAGCTCAGTCAATCGGAGAGCCCGGAACGCAATTAACGATGCGTACATTCCATACAGGTGGAGTTGCTGGAGACGACATTACGCAGGGTTTACCGCGAATTCAAGAATTATTCGAAGCGCGTAACCCGAAAGGAAAAGCAGTGATCAGTGGAATCGATGGGAAAGTTGTCGAAATCACTGAAAGCCGTGATAAACGTGAAATTATCGTCGAAAGCGATGTGGAAACAGTTGAATATCCTGTACCATATAACGCTCGCCTAAAAGTAGCGGTTGATGATGAAGTAGAAGCGGGTCAAGAGTTAACAGAAGGTTCCATAGATCCGAAAGAATTACTTCAAGTGAAAGGTGTCGAAGGAGTTCAATCATACCTACTGCGTGAAGTACAACGAGTGTACCGTATGCAAGGGGTTGAAATTGGTGATAAGCACGTTGAAGTAATGGTAAGACAAATGCTACGTAAGGTGAAAATCTTAGAATCCGGAGATACGAATGTATTACCAGGTTCATTGATTGAATTACACTACTTCAAAGAAATTAATAACAAAGTATTAATGGAAGGGCTAGAGCCTGCTGTCGGAGAACCAGTATTATTAGGTATTACAAAAGCTTCTCTTGAAACAGAATCATTCTTATCAGCAGCCTCGTTCCAAGAAACGACGCGAGTATTAACGGATGCGGCAATCAAAGGAAAAACAGACGCATTACTCGGCTTGAAAGAAAACGTCATTATTGGGAAGCTAATTCCGGCTGGAACAGGAATGCAACGATATCGAAAAATCGAATCAGAGCTAGTCGAACCGGAACTAACAATAGAAGAAGCTGAAGAAGTAGAAGTAACTAACTAATCAATAGTAGAATTAAAAGATTTACAACAATCGAAGTAATCTGCCCAATCTAGATTGCTTCGATGTTGTAAATTTATAAGATATTTATATACTTGTTCAAATTATAGTAATAGTGTTATAAAATTAGTTGACATTACTTAAAATAGATGATAGTATATTCAAGGTGTTTCCGAATTACATTTCGTATTGGAGGTTAATCGATGTCTTATGAAAGAGTGAGACTTCTTCAGTCGCGGATTATTATCGGAACAAAACAAACAATAAAAGCTATGAAAAATGGTGACGTTCAAGAAGTGTATATCGCTACTGATGCAGATGCCCGTGTCACTGGCAAAGTCTTGGAGACAGCCAACGAATTAAACATTCCGTACATCGAAGTCGAATCTAAAAAGGAACTTGGTAAAGCATGTTCAATTGATGTCGATGCATCGACGGTTGCGATCAGAGCGGAATAATTCATTCGCTTAAAAATGAACCACCAGGATATGTGGGTAAAGATAGCTTGAATGAAGGTCGCTATTAAAGGTGTTCAAACTGTTCACATATTTTCGGGAGTTGAACAATGTTGTCGTTAGATAAGATTGCTGAATAATTTAGCTAACGAAAGCGACAAGGGCCTTTGGTCATATGCACTATCGAGAAGTTGGAAGGGAGGATTACAAATGCCAACGATTAATCAGTTAATTAGAAAAGGGAGAAAAAGCAAACCGAAAACGTCAGATTCTCCAGCGTTAAACCGTGGATATAATACGTTTAAAAAACGTTTTACAAATGTTAACTCTCCGCAAAAACGTGGCGTATGTACGAGAGTAGGTACATTAACACCTAAGAAACCTAACTCAGCATTACGTAAATATGCGCGTGTACGTTTATCAAATAATATGGAAGTAACTGCGTATATCCCAGGAATTGGACACAACTTACAGGAGCACAGTGTTGTACTGCTAAGAGGTGGACGAGTGAAAGACTTACCGGGTGTTCGTTACCACGTAGTACGTGGGGCGCTCGACACAGCAGGTGTTGAAGGACGTATGCAAGGACGTTCTAAATACGGTGCGAAAAAACCGAAATAATTTTAACTTTTATTGAAATTCCGAACTGAAAGGAGGAAGACAGATGCCTCGTAAAGGACCTGTACCAAAGAGAGATGTTTTACCTGATCCGATTTATCAATCTAAAGTTGTAACACGTCTTATCAACCAAATTATGATTGATGGAAAAAGAGGTATTGCACAGAAAATTTTATACAACGCATTTGATATCATCAAGGATAAAAGTGGTCAAAACGCAATGGATGTGTTTGAACAAGCGATGGAAAATGTCATGCCAGTTCTCGAAGTGAGAGCCCGTCGTGTTGGAGGTTCGAACTACCAAGTACCAATGGAAGTACGCCCAGAGCGTCGTCAGGCACTTGGTCTTCGTTTTATTGTTAACTATGCACGCGAGCGTGGGGAAAAAACAATGGATGAAAGACTTGCGAATGAAATTTTAGATGCTTCAAACAATATGGGTGGAGCCGTAAGAAGAAAAGAAGATCTACACAAAATGGCAGAAGCGAACAAAGCATTTGCGCATTATCGCTGGTAATAAAAATTATCGTTTTGAAAGGAAGGAGAAAGATATATGGCTAGAGAGTTCTCCTTGGAAAAGACACGTAATATTGGAGTCATGGCGCATATTGACGCAGGAAAGACGACAACTACAGAACGTATTCTTTTCTACACAGGGCGTATTCATAAAGTAGGAGAAACGCATGAAGGTGCATCAACAATGGACTGGATGGAACAGGAGCAAGAGCGTGGTATTACGATCACTTCAGCTGCGACAACTGCGCAGTGGGAAGGACACCGTATTAACATTATCGATACTCCGGGTCACGTCGACTTCACTGTAGAGGTTGAAAGATCACTCCGTGTGCTTGATGGTGCTATTACAGTTCTTGACGCACAGTCAGGAGTTGAGCCGCAGACAGAAACAGTTTGGAGGCAAGCAACGACTTACGGTGTACCAAGAATTGTATTAATTAACAAAATGGATAAAATCGGTGCAGACTTTTTATATGCAACGGGAACGTTAAAAGAGCGCCTCGGTGCAAACGCACATCCAGTACAGTTACCAATTGGTGCAGAAGATCAGTTTGAAGGAATTATTGATTTAATTCATATGCACGCTATTTACTATCTCGATGAAATTGGGACAATGGATGAACCGAAAGAAATCCCAGATGAGTATAAAGAGCAGGCGGAAGAATTACGTAATGAATTAATCGAAGCAGTAGCCGACTATGATGAGGACATTATGATGGCTTACCTAGAAGGTGAAGACATTGATGTTGACACATTAAAAGCTGCGATTCGTAAAGCAACACTTGACGTTGAATTCTATCCTGTATTTTGTGGATCAGCATTCAAAAACCGTGGAGTACAGCTGATTTTAGACGGTGTCATTGATTACTTACCTGCACCGACTGATATTGCAGCTATCCAAGGTATTGTTCCAGGAACAGAGGAAGAAACTGAACGTAAAGCGGATGATAAGGAACCATTCTCTGCATTAGCGTTTAAAGTAATGACTGACCCTTATGTTGGTAAGTTAACATTCTTCCGTGTATATTCTGGAGTATTAAAAGCTGGATCGTATGTATTAAATACAGCGAAAGATAAAAGAGAACGTATCGGACGAATTTTACAAATGCATGCGAACTCACGTGAAGAGATTGATGAAATCTATTGCGGAGAAATTGCTGCAGCTGTAGGATTAAGAGATACAGCAACTGGTGACACACTTTGTGATGAGAAGCATCCAGTGATTTTAGAATCAATGGAATTCCCAGAGCCAGTTATCTCTGTAGCTATCGAACCTAAGACAAAAGCAGACCAAGATAGAATGGGTATTGCATTAGGTAAATTAGCAGAAGAAGACCCTACATTCACGACTGAATCTGATCAAGAAACTGGTCAAACGATTATTTCGGGAATGGGTGAATTACATTTAGACGTTATTGTTGATCGACTTAAGCGAGAGTTTAAGGTTGAGGCTAACGTCGGAGCACCACAAGTTGCCTACCGTGAAACATTCCGCAGCGAAGCGGAAATTGAAGGAAAGTTCATCCGTCAATCTGGTGGACGTGGACAGTATGGACACGTTTGGATTAAATTCGGACCGAACGAAGAGGGCGCAGGGTTTGAGTTTGAAGACAAAATCGTTGGTGGGGTTGTACCACGTGAATATATTCCATCAGTAGAGCAAGGAATTGAAGAAGCTCTAGAAACTGGAGTACTTGCGGGATATCCATTAATCGATATTAAAGCTTCATTATATGATGGAAGTTACCACGATGTAGACTCTAACGAAATGGCATTCAAAATTGCCGCATCAATGGCGTTAAGAGCAGCGAAAAACAAATGTAACCCGGTATTATTAGAGCCGATGATGAAAGTTGAAATTGTCGTACCTGAGGAATACATGGGAGACATTATGGGTGATGTCACATCACGTCGCGGCCGTGTAGACGGAATGGAAGCTAGAGGAAACGCACAGCTCGTTCGAGCGTTCGTACCTTTATCAGAAATGTTTGGTTATGCAACTGCATTACGTTCTAACACGCAAGGTCGTGGAACATACACGATGGTTTTCGACCATTATTCAGAAGTACCAAAAGCAATTGCCGAAGAAATTATCGAGCAAAATGCTGGAGAGTAAGAGTATTAAATAATATATTGATAAATAATTAACAACTAAGCAGAACTTAGTTATAATATGTATGTAAACATTTAAGGAGGAAATTCAAAATGGCAAAAGAAAAATTTGACCGCTCGAAACCACACGTTAACATTGGAACATTAGGACACGTTGACCATGGTAAAACGACATTAACTGCTGCAATTACTACAGTTATGCATAAAGTTCAAGGAACAGAAGGTGCTATGGCTTACGCTGAGATTGACGGTGCACCAGAGGAGCAGGAGCGTGGAATTACAATCGCTACTTCTCACGTTGAATATGAAACAGACAACCGTCACTACGCACACGTAGACTGTCCAGGACACGCGGACTATGTTAAAAACATGATCACAGGTGCTGCGCAAATGGACGGAGCAATTCTTGTAGTATCTGCTGCTGACGGTCCAATGCCACAAACTCGTGAACATATTCTTTTATCACGTAACGTTGGTGTACCGGCATTCGTCGTATTCTTAAATAAAGTAGATATGGTAGATGACGAAGAGCTATTAGAGTTAGTTGAAATGGAAGTTCGTGAATTACTATCTGAGTATGACTTCCCAGGAGATGACGTACCAGTAGTTGCAGGTTCAGCTCTTAAAGCTTTAGAAGGTGAAGAAGAGTATGAGCAAAAGATTGTCGAACTAATGGCAGCTGTTGATGAGTATATTCCAGAGCCAGAGCGTGATACAGACAAGCCATTCATGATGCCAGTTGAGGACGTATTCTCAATCACTGGTCGTGGAACTGTTGCTACAGGACGTGTTGAGCGTGGACGTATCGAAGTTGGTGACGAAGTTGAGATTATTGGATTAGCAGAAGCGCCATCTAAGACGACAATTACGGGAGTTGAAATGTTCCGTAAGCTTCTTGACTATGCTGAAGCAGGAGATAATATCGGAGCACTTTTACGTGGAGTAACTCGTGAAGATATTAGCCGTGGTCAAGTTTTAGCAGCACCAGGTTCAATCACACCACATACACGTTTCAAAGCTGAAGTTTACGTCTTATCAAAAGACGAAGGTGGACGTCACACGCCATTCTTTACAAACTATCGCCCACAGTTCTACTTCCGTACAACGGACGTAACGGGTGTAGTAGACTTACCTGAAGGTGTAGAAATGGTTATGCCTGGTGACAACATCGAGATGACAGTTGAGCTTATTTCGCCAATCGCTATCGAAGAGGGAACACGTTTCTCAATTCGTGAAGGTGGACGTACAGTAGGTTCAGGTGTTGTTTCAACAATCGAAAAGTAATCGAGCGAAATATATATAAAAAGCTAGGCTCATGCCTAGCTTTTTTATTCCTTTCAAAAATTGAAAGAAAAGCATAGGTTTCGCTTGCAATCAACTAACTTTGTTTGTATAATATATAATCGTGCAATCATATAAATGCACGGTGAAATAGCTTGGTTTCATCTAGTTGACTATTACGTATTACAAATAGGAAACAAGCTGTCATGCGATGAAGTGAGAGGTTGTTGATTGTTTTTTAGCCATGGAAAACGATCGAGGAATTTTCACGGAGAATGTCTATTATAAAATGGGCGAAAGGGAGGGGAAATAATGGCGAAGGAAAAAATTCGAATTCGTTTAAAAGCTTATGATCATAGAGTTTTAGATCAATCAGCTCAGAAGATTGTCAATACTGCAAAACGTTCAGGATCTGAGGTTTCGGGACCAATTCCATTACCGACTCATAAAAGAATTTTCACAGTATTACGTTCAGTACACATTTATAAAAATGCTCGAGAGCAATTTGAAATGCGTACACACAAACGTCTAATCGACATTTTAAATCCTACACCACAGACGGTAGACTCATTAATGAGACTAGACTTACCATCTGGTGTAGATATCGAAATTAAATTATAAATCAAACACTTTAGGAGGTGTAACGGATGACGAAAGGAATCTTAGGACGCAAAATCGGCATGACGCAAATCTTTTTAGAAAATGGAGAACTCGTGCCAGTCACAGTAGTAAAAGCTGAACCAAACGTTATATTACAAAAGAAAACAGTAGAAACTGATGGTTATGAAGCGGTGCAAATAGGATTTGAGGATATTGACAAACCTGAAGCATATGAGGAAGGTTCGAAACTTGATCCTAAAGCTAGCAAACCACAGATAGGGCATGCTGAAAAAGCAAACACAACCCCTAAGCGCTACATTCGTGAGATTCGTAACGCTAAAGTTGAAGAATACGAACTAGGCCAAGAAGTTACGGTCGAAGTATTTGAAGCTGGCGATATTGTAGATGTAACAGGGACATCAAAAGGTAAAGGGTTCCAAGGATCTATAAAACGACATAACTATGCACGTGGACCAATGAGTCACGGATCACGATTCCACAGAACGGGTGGTTCAATGGGTTCGGTCGATTCAAGCCGTGTGTTCAAAGGGAAAGCATTACCAGGACAAATGGGTAATGAGCAAGTAACAAACCAAAACTTAGAAGTTGTTAAAGTAGAGCCAGAACAAAACGTTCTCTTAATTAAAGGAAACGTCCCAGGACCGAAAAAGTCAGTTGTAAAAATACAAACGGCAGTAAAAGGTAACTAATTAATGTATGCACGAAAGGAGGAAACATTGTGCCTGAGGTAAAATTATTTAACCAAGATGGTTCAGAAGCCGGAAACATCGAATTAGAAGCTTCAGTATTCGGTATCGAGCCAAATGAACACGTAGTTCATCAAGTAGTAGTTATGCAGCGTGCTGCAAAAAGACAAGGAACGCATGCTGTTAAAAATAGATCAGCTGTACGCGGTGGCGGACGCAAACCATGGAGACAAAAAGGAACAGGACGTGCGAGACACGGTTCTATTCGATCACCACAATGGGTTGGCGGTGGCGTAGTATTCGGACCAACAACGGAAAGAAACTACAAACAAAAGCTACCGAAAAAAGTACGTCGTTTAGCATTAAAATCAGCTCTATCATCTAAAGTACAAAATGATAATCTGATCGTTTTAAGTGAGTTACAATTTGACCAGCCAAAAACAAAAGAAATGGTGACAGTTTTACAAGGTTTAGACGCTAACAATAAAGCGTTGATTGTCACAGCTGGAAAAGAGGATAACGTGATGTTGTCTGCTAACAATTTACAAAACGTAAAGGTTATTACAGTTAATGAGGTCAATGTTTTAGATATTATCTCTCATGATAAATTAATCATTACAAAAGATGCAGCTGTAAAAGCAGGGGAGGTGTACGCATAATGAAGGACTTGCGAGAAATTTTAAAGCGCCCTGTCATTACAGAACATTCGGCAGATTTAATGGTCGATAAAAAGTACACATTCGAAGTAGACCCAAGAGCTAACAAAACACAAATTAAAGCAGCTGTTGAGGAAGCATTCGGTGTAAAAGTTGAAAAAGTAAACACAATGAACGTTAAAGGAAAATTAAAACGAATGGGCCAGTACGCTGGTTATCGTTCTGATCGTAAAAAAGCTATCGTTCAGCTTACTGAAGATAGTAAAGACTTAGATTTTTTTGAAGCATAATCAAGTTAAAAACTAAAGGAGGGGAAAAACGTGTCCATTAAGAAATATAAAGCGACGACAAACGGTACGCGAAACATGTCCGGGTTAGATTTCTCTGAACTTACAACAGATAAGCCAGAAAAATCATTGCTAAAGTCAAAAGCAAAACGTGCCGGTCGTAACAACCAAGGAAGAATCACGATGCGCCATCAAGGCGGAGGACACAAACGTCAATATCGTATGATTGATTTCAAGCGAAACAAAGATGGCATACCAGGACGCGTTGCTACGGTGGAGTATGATCCACATCGTTCAGCTAACATCGCATTAATCAATTATGTTGACGGAGAAAAACGTTATATTTTAGCGCCAAAAGGTTTACAAGTAGGTCAAACAATCGAATCTGGAGAAACTGCTGATATTAAGGTAGGGAATGCATTACCTTTAGGAAATATTCCTGTCGGTACGATTATCCACAATATTGAGTTGAAGCCGGGTTCTGGTGGCCAATTAGTTCGTTCAGCAGGAGCTGAAGCGCAAATTTTAGGTCGTGAAGGAAAGTACACACTTGTACGCCTAGCATCAGGAGAGGTTCGTAAGATATTAACAACATGCCGTGCAACAGTCGGTCAAGTTGGAAACATCGAACACGAACTTGTAAGAATTGGGAAAGCAGGACGCTCACGTTGGTTAGGCAGAAGACCAGCTGTACGTGGATCGGCAATGAACCCAGTAGATCACCCACACGGTGGAGGGGAAGGTCGTACACCTATCGGACGTCCGTCACCAGTATCACCATGGGGTAAACCGACACTTGGTAAGATTACTCGTAAGCGAAACAAACAATCGAATCAATATATCGTAAGAAAACGTAGAAAATAATATATAAACATGTGTTTAGGGAGGAGGACTTTACATGGGTCGTAGTTTAAAGAAAGGGCCTTTCGCTGATGATCATTTGCTAAAAAAGGTCGATGCATTAAACGAGCAAGACAAAAAGCAAGTAATTAAAACATGGTCTAGAAGATCGACAATCTTCCCATCATTCGTCGGACATACATTTGCAGTTCGTGATGGAAGAAAACACGTACCAGTTTATGTGACTGAAGATATGGTCGGGCATAAATTAGGAGAGTTTGCGCCTACAAGATCGTTCAGAGGGCACTCTAGTTCAGATAAGAAAACAAGTCAATAATGAGAGGAGGCGACTGAAAAATGACTGAAGTTAAAAGTGCTAAAGCAGTAGCAAACCAAGTACGAATCGCCCCTCGGAAAGCCCGTTTAGTAATCGATTTAATTCGTGGCAAAGAAGTCGGCGAAGCTACTGCAATTTTACGCCATACGAACCGAGGAGCATCTACGATTATCGAAAAGGTGCTACAATCAGCAATTGCTAATGCTGAACATAACTATGAAATGGATCCAGACAGTCTAGTCGTTAGTGAAGCATATGTAAACGAAGGTATTACTTTGAAAAGATTCAGACCACGAGCACAAGGACGTGCAAGTGCAATCAATAAACGTACGAGTCACATTACAGTTGTCGTATCAGAAAAGAAGGAGGGATAATCTGTGGGTCAGAAAATAAATCCAATCGGTCTTCGAGTCGGAATTATTAAAGACTGGGAATCAAAATGGTATGCAGAAAAAGATTATGCAGACCTATTACATGAAGACATTCAAATTAGAGAGTATTTAGAAGAAAAGTTAGCAACAGCAGCTTTATCAAAGGTTGAAATTGAAAGAGCAGCAAACCGTGTTAATATTACTATCCACACAGGTAAACCAGGAATGGTGATTGGGAAAGGTGGATCGGAAGTTGAAAAGCTCCGTAAAAACTTATCAAACTTAACAGGTAAGAGAATTCATATTAACATTTTAGAAGTTAAGAAAATTGATGTTGATGCTAAATTAGTAGCAGAAAATATCGCACGTCAATTAGAAGCTCGTATTTCATTCCGTCGTGCACAGAAACAGGCAATCCAACGTACAATGCGTGCGGGTGCATTAGGAGTAAAAACACAAGTTTCAGGACGTTTAGGTGGAGCAGACATTGCTCGTGCAGAACATTACAGTGAGGGGACAGTACCACTACACACACTTCGTGCAGATATCGATTACGCACATGCTGAAGCAGATACAACGTACGGAAAGCTTGGCGTCAAAGTGTGGATTTATCGTGGAGAAGTCCTTCCAGAAAGACCTAATAACTAAGGAAGGGGGCAATAAACTATGTTAATGCCAAAACGTGTTAAATATCGTCGTCAACACCGTGGACGTATGAAAGGTAAAGCAAAAGGCGGTGTAGAAGTTACTTTTGGAGATTACGGCTTACAAGCAACAGAAGCTACATGGATTACTGCTCGCCAAATCGAGGCAGCACGTATCGCTATGACACGTCATATGAAACGTGGAGGGAAAGTTTGGATTAAAATCTTCCCAGATAAGCCATATACTGCAAAACCATTAGAAGTCCGAATGGGATCAGGTAAAGGAGCCCTCGAAGGATGGGTAGCAGTAGTTAAGCCCGGTAAAATATTATTTGAAGTAGCAGGGGTCGATGAAGAGACAGCTCGTGAAGCACTCCGACTTGCATCTCATAAACTTCCAATTAAAACAAAGTTTGTTAAACGTGAAGAAATTGGTGGTGAAATCAATGAAGGCTAAAGAAATTAGAGAGTTAACCACTGCCGAAATTGAACAAAATGTAAAAGAAATGAAAGAAGAACTATTCAACTTACGTTTTCAATTAGCAACTGGGCAATTAGAAAATACAGCACGTATTAAAGATGTTAAAAGATCAATTGCACGTTTGAAAACAGTTGTACGTGAACGTGAATTAAGTATAAATAATTAATCCTGAGAGGAGGCGCCACGAACATGAGTGAGCGAAACAATCGTAAAGTGTATACAGGGAAAGTTGTGTCAGATTCAATGGATAAAACAATTACGGTTTTAGTTGAAAGATACAAAGTACACCCACTATACGGTAAGCGTGTTAAACAGTCGAAGAAATTTAAAGTACATGATGAAAATAACGTTGCGAAAATCAACGATATCGTTGAAATTATGGAAACACGTCCTTTATCAAAAACAAAACGATTCCGTCTAGTAGAGGTTGTAGAGGAAGCTGTAATTATTTAACTATAAAGAAAGTGAAACGTAAGAGAGGAGGCAACAAACGATGATCCAACAAGAAACTCGTTTGAAAATTGCTGACAATTCAGGTGCCCGTGAAGTTTTAACGATTAAAGTGTTAGGCGGAAGCGGTAAGAAGACGGCTAACATAGGCGATGAAATTATTTGTACAGTTAAACAAGCAACACCAGGTGGCGTTGTCAAGAAAGGCGAAATTGTCAGAGCGGTTATTGTACGAACGAAGTCAGGAGCACGACGAAAAGATGGTTCATATATTAGTTTCGATGAAAATGCAGCAGTCATTATTCGTGAAGATAAAAGCCCAAGAGGTACACGAATTTTCGGACCTGTTGCAAGAGAATTGCGTGATGCACAATTTATGAGAATCATCTCGTTAGCTCCAGAAGTACTTTAAACAATTTAAAAATAACGAACGATGAAATAAAGGTACTAATAGGAGGTGCGAGATATGCACGTTAAAAAAGGAGACAAAGTAAAAGTTCTCTCAGGAAAAGATCGTGGTAAAGAAGGCGTGATTTTACAAGCTTTTCCTAAGAAAGACCGTGTACTCGTTGAAGGAGTAAACATGGTAAAAGTTCACGCTCAACCATCTCAAGATAATCCACAAGGTGGAATTTTAAACATTGAAGCACCGATTCATGTATCGAATGTACTTCCAATCGATCCGAAATCAGGCGAACCAACACGTGTTGGCTATGAAGTAAAAGACGGGAAGAAAATTCGAATCGCGAGAAAATCAGGTGAACCATTAGATAAATAAGTCGCAAAGGAGGGTGACCAATGAACGAATTGAAACAAATCTATTTAGATAAAGTCGTACCATCCATGATGGAAAAATTCGATTATGATTCAGTAATGGAAGTACCAAAAGTTGAAAAGATTATTATTAATATGGGCGTAGGTGACGCAGTTCAAAACGCCAAATTATTAGATAATGCTGTTGAAGAATTAACTTTAATCGCTGGACAGAAGCCTGTAGTTACACGAGCGAAAAGATCAATTGCAGGGTTCCGTTTACGTGAAGGTATGCCAATTGGAACGAAAGTTACTTTACGTGGAGAAAGAATGTATGAATTCTTACAAAAATTAGTCCGTGTTGCGTTACCACGAGTACGTGACTTCCGAGGAGTATCAAACAAATCATTCGATGGACGCGGAAACTACACGCTCGGTGTGAAAGAACAACTTATTTTCCCAGAGATTGATTATGATAAAGTAAGTAAAGTGCGCGGAATGGATATTGCGATTGTAACAACATCAAATACGGATGAAGAAGCACGTGAATTATTAACACAATTAGGAATGCCATTTCAAAGATAAGAACGTTAAAAAACACAAGGAGGAAAAAGTGTGGCTAAAAAATCTATGATTGCGAAGCAACAACGACCACAGAAGTTTCAAGTACGTGAATATACACGTTGTAAGCGATGCGGAAGACCTCAATCGGTAATTCGTAAGTTTAAATTATGTCGTATTTGCTTCCGTGAACTTGCCCATAAAGGTCAAATTCCAGGTGTTAGAAAAGCTAGTTGGTAATTTTAAGATTGAAATAAAGGAGGTATAACTTATGGTAATGACAGATCCTATTGCAGACATGTTAACACGTATTCGTAATGCGAATGTAGTTCGCCATACACAACTCGAACTACCTGCATCAAAATTGAAAACAGAAATTGCGGATATTTTAAAGCGCGAAGGTTATATCCGTGACTATGAGGTACTTGAAGATAATAAACAAGGCGTTTTACGTCTACATTTAAAATATGGTTCAAACAATGAGCGTGTAATTACAGGATTAAAAAGAATTAGTAAGCCAGGCTTACGAGTATTCGCAAAAGCTGACGAAGTACCACGCGTACTGAACGGATTAGGTACTGCGATTGTATCGACTTCAAAAGGTGTTTTATCAGACCGTGAAGCACGTTCACAATCAGTTGGTGGCGAAGTATTAGCTTACATTTGGTAAAGGAATATCGATTTAGGAGGTGGAATGAATGTCACGTATTGGATTACGACCAATAGAAGTCCCTGCAGGCGTGGAAGTGAAGGTAAATGCAAATACCGTCCAAGTGAAAGGTCCAAAGGGAGAATTAAGCCAAACAATTAGTCCAACAATGGATGTAAAAATTGAAGAAAATTCAATTACAATCGAAAGACAATCTGAAGATAAAACAGCTCGTTCGTTACATGGAACGACAAGAAGCTTAATTAATAACATGATTGAAGGAGTCACAAGCGGATTCCAAAAAGAATTAGAAATTATCGGTGTTGGATACCGTGCTCAACTACAAGGTAAAAAATTAGTTTTAAGTGCAGGTTATTCACATCCGGTAGAAATAGAACAAGATGAAGACATTGAATTTGAAGTTCCACAGAACACTCAAATTATTGTCAAAGGTATCGACAAAGAAAAGGTTGGAAGAATTGCAGCAAACATCCGTGCAATTCGTTCACCAGAGCCGTACAAAGGAAAAGGAATTCGTTATAAAGACGAATATGTACGTCGTAAAGAAGGAAAAACAGCTAAGTAAACGAGATAGATTGAAAGGGGTGGCAGCTAAATGATTACAAAACCGAGCAGAAATGATGTTCGTAAAAGAATTCATAAACGTGTGCGCAAAACTATTATCGGTACAGAAGAACGCCCTCGTTTAAACGTCTATCGCTCTAATAAAAACATATACGCACAATTAATCGATGACGAAAACAATGTAACGATAGTTAGCGCAAATACAGCTGAAAAAGATTTCAACTCAGAATCAACTGCTAATGCGGAAGCAGCAGCACAAGTTGGAAAGTTAATCGCAGAACGTGCGATTGAAAAGGGCCATAAATCAATTGTATTTGATCGTGGCGGATATGTTTATCATGGACGTGTCAAAGCACTTGCAGAAGCAGCACGCGAAGCAGGATTAGAATTTTAAATGAAACAGTAAGGAGGGAATGATAACTTTGAGTAAACGTTTTGAAGCAAACAAAGAGTTTGAAGAACGTGTAGTTACAGTCAATCGAGTCGCAAAAGTAGTTAAAGGTGGACGCCGTTTTCGTTTTGCAGCGGTCGTTGTGGTTGGTGACAAAAAAGGACGCGTAGGATTCGGAACAGGTAAAGCGTTAGAAGTACCTGAAGCAATTAAAAAAGCAATCGATAATGCAAAGAAAAATTTAGTTGAAGTACCGATTGTAGGTACGACAATTCCACATGAAATCGTCGGAGAGTTTGGAGCTGGAAATGTATTATTAAAACCAGCAGCAGAAGGTACAGGAGTTATTTCAGGTGGTCCGGTACGTGCGGTACTTGAGTTAGCTGGGGTTGGCGATATTTTAACGAAGTCTCTCGGCTCAAACAACCCAATCAATATGATTCGTGCAACGATAAACGGATTAGAAAACTTAAAGACAGCTGATGAAGTTGCAAAATTACGTGGTAAAACAGTCGAAGAGTTGCAAGGATAAGGAGGGAATTACATGTCTAAACAATTAGAAATCACCCTCAAACGAAGTGTGATCGGCCGTAAAGAAAACCAAGTTAAAACTGTAAAAGCATTAGGTTTAAAAAAGTTAAACGATACAGTCGTTCATAACGACTCACCAGCAATCAGAGGAATGGTTCAAACAGTTTCTCACTTAATTGCTGTTAAAGAACTGTAAACAATATTTGAGTAAAGGAGGCGTTAAACAATGAAACTTCATGAATTAAAAGGAAATGAAGGATCCCGCCAAAAACCTAAACGTGTTGGTCGCGGAATGGCATCAGGACACGGTAAGACGTCTGGTAAGGGACACAAAGGGCAAAACGCTCGCTCAGGTAAAGGTACTCGTGTCGGATTTGAAGGAGGACAAACTCAACTCTTCCAACGATTACCAAAGCGTGGATTTACGAACATAAACCGAAAAGAATATGCGGTTGTTAATTTAGAAACATTAAACCGCTTTGAAGATAATACAGAAGTAACGCCTGAATTATTAATTGAATCAGGTATCGTCAGAAAAAAAGCACAAGACGTTAAAGTTTTAGGGAATGGAAATCTAGAGAAAAAACTTACTGTCAAAGCCCATAAATTTTCAACTGCAGCTGTTGAAGCAATTGAGGCAGCAGGTGGAAAAACTGAGGTGATTTAATGTTCCAAACAATCTCCAATTTGATGCGGGTAGCTGATATTAGGAAAAAGATTGTTTTCACATTATTAATGCTTATTGTTTTTCGTATCGGTACATTTATTCCGGTACCATACACGAATAAAGACGCAATTGACTTCATGAATCAACAAAATGTCTTTGGCTTTTTAAATACATTCGGTGGTGGGGCATTACAGAACTTCTCCATTTTAGCAATGGGAATCATGCCGTATATTACAGCATCAATCATTATGCAGTTATTGCAAATGGATGTTGTGCCAACTTTCGCCGAATGGAGAAAGCAAGGAGAAATGGGCCGTAAAAAACTAGCTCAAGTGACAAGGTATGGAACAATCGCTCTAGCGTTTATTCAAGGAATTGGAATGTCAATTGGATTTAACGCAATGGCCGGTGGTATGCTTATCCAAAATCCGAGCTTTTTAAAAATTGTTGTGATTGCTCTCGTATTAACTGGTGGTACAGCTTTCCTAATGTGGTTAGGTGAGCAAATTACAGAAAACGGTGTAGGTAACGGAATTTCCATTATCATCTTTGCCGGAATTGTGGCCGCAGTACCAAACGGAGTAAAACAATTATACAGTCAATATTTTATCAATCCTGGCGATGAACTTTTCATTAACATCGTCATTGTAGCGTTAATTGTACTTGTCATTTTAGCAGTTACAGTCGGAGTTATTTACATCATTCAAGCTGAGCGTAAAATTCCGATCCAGTATGCTAAACGATTAGTGAATCGCTCACCAGTTGGTGGGCAAACAACTCACTTACCGTTGAAGGTAAATGCTGCAGGAGTTATACCAGTAATTTTCGCGATCGCATTTATTGCAGCACCGCGGACAATTGCTAGCTTCTGGGAAGGAAACAAAGTAGCTAATGTAATTGAAATGATTTTTGACTATACGCAGCCAATGGGTATGATCTTATATGTCGTTTTAATTATCGCATTTACGTATTTCTACACGTTTGTACAAGTGAACCCAGAGCAAATGGCTGAGAATTTACAAAAACAAAGCGGTTATATTCCTGGGATACGTCCAGGAAGGAATACACAGACTTATTTAACGCGTGTGTTATATCGCCTCACATTTGTAGGATCAATATTCTTAGCAACAGTGTCTGTTTTACCGATATTTCTCGGTGGAATTGCAAATTTACCTACAGCCGTACAAATTGGCGGTACTAGTTTACTCATCGTAGTTGGTGTAGCGCTACAAACGATGAAACAACTCGAAGGCCAACTCGTAAAAAGACATTATCAAGGGTTTATTCGTTAATATATGAACAAACGTTAATTAAGATATGTATATAGAGAGCGAGGCTATAAAATGAATTTAATTTTAATGGGACTCCCAGGTGCAGGAAAAGGAACGCAAGCTGAAATGATTGAGGAAAAATATGCAACACCTCACATTTCAACAGGTGACATGTTCCGTCTAGCTATTAAAGAACAAACGGATCTCGGTAAACAAGCAAAAGCGTACATGGATGAAGGTGCACTCGTACCTGATGAAGTTACAAACGGAATCGTGGAAGAACGTTTAGCTATGGACGATTGCAATGAAGGATTTTTACTTGATGGATTCCCAAGAACTATCCCACAAGCGGAAGCCTTAGACGAAATCATGGGGAAGTTAGGGAAAGAAATTAATTATGTAATTCATGTCGATGTACCAGCTGAAAAGCTTCTCGAACGGTTAACAGGACGAAGAGTATGTCCAACATGTGGTGCGACATATCACGTAGTATACAATCCACCTAAAGTTGAAGGTGTTTGTGATCGTGACGGTTCCCAACTTGAACAACGAGATGATGACACAGAAGAAACGGTACAAAAACGATTATCCGTTAATATTGAACAAACAAAACCACTCTTGGACTTTTATGGTGCCAAAGGGGTTTTAGTGACAGTTGATGGAAATCAAGATATCGACAAAGTTTTCGCCGAAATCGTAGCTAAAATCGGAAATAACTGAAATTTAAATAGTTATTCGACTATAATATAGATGAAGGTGATCGTTGTGAAAGAAGATATTGTGACACCGGAAATAGGTCAGATTGTTCGAGTAACGTATGGAAGAGAACAAAATCAAGTCGCAGTCATTATCGAAATCATCGACGATCGTTACGTATTATTAGCCGATGGAGATAAGCGAAAATACGATCGCCCTAAAAAGAAAAATATGAATCACTTTGAAGGAACACCATTTATTTCAAAAGAAGTGAGAAAGAGTCTTTTGGAGACTGGTCGTGTCTCCAATGGGAAGTTACGATTTGCTGTCGCTAAATACGAACGTGAAGTTGTGACTGAAATAGAGAAGGGAGACGAACACAGTGTCTAAAGACGATGTAATTGAAGTTGAAGGTGTTGTAACTGAAACGTTGCCCAATGCGATGTTTCACGTAGAACTAGAAAATGGGCATACAATTTTAGCACACGTATCTGGTAAAATTCGTATGCATTTTATCCGTATCTTACCAGGAGATAAAGTAACAGTTGAGTTATCGCCATATGATTTAACAAAAGGTCGCATAACTTATCGTTACAAATAGTGAGTAAGCTCCGATCTTAAAGGAGGTATAAAGATGAAAGTAAGAGCATCTGTAAAACCAATTTGTGAAAAATGTAAAGTGATTAGACGTAAAGGGAAAGTAATGATTATTTGCGAAAACCCTAAACATAAACAAAGACAAGGTTA